>Ga0182024_10001635_pt1 | contig 57158 bp, 54 predicted proteins | sample P32metaG_FD_120480 | JGI IMG/M metagenome (GOLD analysis project Ga0182024, IMG submission 120480) | Permafrost microbial communities from Stordalen Mire, Sweden - P3-2 metaG (Illumina Assembly) | ecosystem: Environmental > Terrestrial > Soil > Wetlands > Permafrost | place: Sweden: Stordalen...
CTGCTGGCGGAGGTATCCATGCCCGAAGAACCAACGACTGCCGAATACGGAGTGACTACTCCTACCGAACCTCAGGAAAACCAAGAAGGCGGTTCAACTGTTCGAGATTGGAAGCCCGGTTCGCAGCCCAGCCGAATGAAAGGGCCTGCGGGAATACGCAGCAGCTGTCTGTTTCGTGCACGTCAATCCGAAAGGGAAGATTGATCTACTCCACGCCAAACGATTTAGCTTCTGGCCAGCCTGACGAACTAGAGACCCGAACCGCGCCTTAACGTCGGACGTTCAATCTGGAACAGACCGGACGCTTGTGATATATCTCTCGCAACTTGACCACTGCAAACTGTGAGCCGCTAGAGCACCACGTTGGCCCGGCACAAAGGCCAAGGCATAGCTGGTGTACTCCTTGCCGGACGCGCTTGTCTGCTTTTGGCGGTTGTAGATGCTGATTTCCAGGGCCATTCAGACCTCCTGAATGAATCACCCTGAAACAGTACACTTGCAGACCACCAACTTCAATAGTACGCGAGTTTACTGGTGTTTTGTGATGCTGGCGGAGAGGGGGGGATTCGAACCCCCGTCACCCTTTTGAGGTGAAACTGCTTAGCAGGCAGTCCTGTTCGGCCACTCCAGCACCTCTCCGCGGGAAGAAGGCGAGCGAGCCTGGCCTATCGGCGAGGAACTGCCGCGGCAAGTATATCACTTCGGGGTGTTCTAATTTCAACGGAAGATTCGCGCGCGTCTTTCGCACCGAAGGCCAATCGCCGTGCTAAAGAGGAGGATCGGTCGAAGTCGCAGGGCGATTCTCTCTTGTGGAGCGCAAGGTTCCCGTCTGATCAAGATAAAAACTGCGAAAGCCGAAATTGCCGGCGCGCGCCTGTAGCGCGTAGCCGCGCACCACTCCATCGGAACTGGGCGGTGCGGGCGTGTAACTCAATTGATAGCCGACGCTCAGCGCAAGCTGCGCCGCTTCGCGGGCACGGTCGCCGAGCGGTTCGAACGAACCTGGAAACGCGCCGTCGGGCTGCCCGGTCGCATAAGAGGCTAGCGCCGCGCGCAAATCGTTGAGCGAAGCGACGGCGGTTTGCTCCGCGCGCGCTGCCACGTCTCCATGCTGCGCCGGCAGGATGTACCACAGAAAGCCCCACAAAAACGCGGCAATCACGCCGATGATGATGCCCCAACGAATCAGGATCGAACGCAGCGGTGGCGGCGGCTTTGGAACTTCGCCTTCTAGCGGCTGCGTGAGGTCCGCGCGGCAGTGGGGGCACACCTCCGTGGACTGGTTGATACCCTCGCCGCAATAGGGACAGAGATACATCGCGCTCCAGGCCTTCCGGGCTAGGCTTCCGGCGCCGTGCCGTTCACCACGAGCCCGATACGCGTGGGAGCGGATCCGAGCGGCACCGTGAAATTCACGATCCAGAAGTCGTCGCTGGTGTCATGCGAGATCGCGGGCGAAGCCGAAGCATCACCCTCACCCGGCATCAAGCACCAGACCGACGGATGGTTCGTCGTGGTGGATTTTCGCGAAAGCTCGATGGTCTGCGCTTCCGTCAGGGTCGCCGGGTCCTGGTCCGCGGCGGCCGGAATCGCCAGCAGGAAATCGCGCTGCGGCGCGACACCCTGGTGATTGCCGTTCACCGGCGAGAGAGCGTAGCGCAGCGTGTAAACGCCGGCGTGAACTTCCTGCTTGCGGTAATCCTTCAGCGTGGATGCGAACTTCACCGCTGCGACCAGCGTGCCCTCATCGAGCTGGGGATAGACGACGCCAAGGTCCTGGCCGGGCGCCTTCGCGGGCACGGTTTTGCGCAGCCAAATCTCGCAAATCAGACCGCCGAGCCCGCTGACGCGCAATTCCTGATCACCGAGCACGGCGCGCACGGCCGCGGAAAGCTCCTGAGGCGCGGGGGCGCCAGCTTGCTCCACCTTATAGCCTTGCGCTCGCGCGCCCGGTACTAGAAAAAGCGCCAAGACGAAAAGCAGGAAACCGGCAACATGAATTGCAGGACGCCGAAGGGATGAGCTCATTTCAACCTGTTTGCCTCGCGTGATATCGCCTGCAGAAATCAATTCTAATGTAAGCGCCCTCGGGCACGCCTGAGCTTCAGAATGTTACAGGAAACCTCGCGCAGCCTCCTGGGCATTCCATTAAATAAAACGAGCCCACTCCACGCGGAGTAGGCTCGCGAATCAACGAAACGCAAGGCGCAAGAAAGTCAGTCTGCAAACGAGCCGACGAACACGCCTCGGCGATACGACTCGCTCCAGGTGACGCCCAACTGATTTCCGGTGTAGCTCGATTCCGTTGCGACGGCTGGCATCGAGTGCGTGAGGTTTGCCGCGAGAGGCGGATAGTAGACCTCTTCGTTATGGCAGAACTCATCGCCATCGCCCACGGCGCGCGATGTGATGTGCACCAGGTTGCCGGCGGCGAGCGTCGCGGAGCCGTGACGGCCGCCCACGTTCGTCGCAAATTGAATGGCCGCGGCCTCGATCGCCACCGCGTCGCTCAAAAGCGCGCCACCCTGCGCCTGCGCGAAATTCACCAGCGCGGTGCGCTGCGCGTCCGAGGCGCTCTGATCAACGATGAAGAGCGTCTTGGCCGGAAGCGGATTTGTGTACGGGTCGCCGATGGTGGCATTGGCGCGCACGACCGCGACAACGCTCAAGCCATCGAGCGATACATTGCCCCACACACCGTGATCAATGTGCCAGGCCATCACGGCCTGCTTGCCGACAAGATTGGCTTCGGAATTGGCAAAGCACGGGCCGGTGTAGACATCGGCAGTACGCGCTTCGATATATTGCCCAATGATGCCGGGCGTCTGCGGCTTTGGCGAGGCGACGGACGGCATGGCGCAGAGCAACGCGGCTGCAGCGATAGAAAGAATGGCGAAGAATGGCCGATAAGTCTTCATGATGACCCTCCTGCGTAGACGATCCATTGTCCCACCGCGCGCCGCGGGATTCAAACAAAAGCGCGCGCTGTGCGCAATGTAAGCCGCAAGCAAGGCCGAAACTATGCTCAAGGCCGCCAGACTAGAAGAACCCTGAGGGCCTAAGCGGTCTCGCAGCAATCGCGGCCACAGCTGGAATGGCAATGCTCGGTGGAGGCGATCCTCCCGTCGGGGCCTTGCAACGCCTGAGTTTGGGCGCACCAAAATGGACCGTTTGCACCTGATTCTTCGTAGAATGCCGCGGCTTCCGTGTCGCTTTCGACGAGCGGCTGATACGCCAGCGTCTTGGCGCGAAGCGAACGGCATACATGGCCGTTTTCAATGAGCACTCGCAGACTCGGCATGGATCAGGCTCCTTCCCTCGCGGCCGACTGATTTCGCGCCGCGGCCAGGAGCGCGCGCTTCACGGCCACGCGCGCGAGTTGCACCTTATAAGCGTTTTGGCTGAGCGGCTTTGCCCCGGCGACCGCGGCATCGCCGGCAGCAGCGGCCGTTTCCGCCGTAATGCTTTTGCCGATCAGGCTCTTCGCCGCGCCTTCCGCGGGCCATGGCACTGGAGCGACGTGCCCGAGAACAATCTTCGCGTCTTGTACTTGCCCGCCGGTCATTCGCAACGCGACGGATGCCGTGGCCAGGGGCCAATCGAGTGCTTCCTTTTGACGAACCTCGTAGGTGCTGTTCGCCATGCCGTGCGCGGCCGCGGGGATCAGGATTTCCGTGACGATTTCATTGGGCTGCAAGACATTCTCGCGGGCGGCATCGCTTTTCGGAATCACGAAAAATTCCGCGAGCTTGGTTTCGCGTTCGCCCTTTGGTCCAGCAATTCTCATCGTTGCGCCGAGGGCGATCAGCGCCGGCGCCAGGCTAGAAGGATTCACAAAATACGCCGGGCCGGAATTGCCAAAGATCGCGTGGTAGCGATTCTCGCCATTCGGAACAAGCGCATTGCCCTTCGCATCACGCGCGAGCAAGCCGAAGCCGTTGCGAAAATACCAGCAGCGCGGGCGCTGGCACAGGTCGCCGCCAACGGTGCCCATGTTGCGGATCTGCGGACTCGTGACGCCTTCGGCGGCCATCGTCAGCGAAGGCAGATGATCCTTCAGCGTGGGATGATCGAGCAAATCCTGAAAGGTGGCGAGCGCGCCAATGCGCATTCCGTCTTTCGTCGCGGTGATGCCGCTCCATTCCTGCACGCCGCGAATGCTCACCACACGCTTGGGAATGACGACGTGCTCCTTCATCAGCGAGATCAGGTCCGTGCCGCCGGCGAGCACCGCCGCCGAACCCCAATCCGCGCCGAGCATGCCGAGCGCCTGCTGCTTTGTGGTTGGATGCGTATAAGCAAAGGCTTCCATATCAGGCCATCGCTCCTTTCCCGAGCGCCGCGAGAACCTTATCGGGCGTCATAGGCAGCGTTGGAACTCGCACACCGATGGCATTTGCCACGGCGTTTGCGATTGCCGCGCCGGGTGAAACCGTGGGCGGTTCGGAAAGACCGATTACGCCGCGGTCGTCGTAGCCGGGGCCGGTCATCATGTGGACCACCAACTCGCCGATGTCATTGATGCCGGCAAGCTTGTAGAACTCCATATCGGCATTCAGCATTCGCCCGGTCTGCTGATCCATGATTTTCTCTTCATAGAGCGAGTAGCAGACGCCCATGATCAGCGCGCCGTACACTTGGCTTTCGGCGGTCTTCACGTCCAACATCAGTCCGCAATCCTGCACGGCAACCAGCTTTTCCACGCGCACGATGCCGGTTTCCGTATCCACGCTGACTTCCGCGATCTGCGCACCGCCCACTTGCTGCGACATCAACGCGCGTCCCTCGGCGCTTTGGTTCGAAGTGGTGACATTGATCGGAGTGGTGCCCAGCTTCGCGCAGGCCTGCTTCCACGTGAGCGACTTCGACGGATTGGCGGCCACACGAATGTTGCCGCCAGTGGCCTCGAGATCCTCGGGCTTCGCGTCGAGCGACGGAGCCAGCTTTGCGAGAAGCTGATTCAGAGCGGTGGTGCTAGCAAGGCGCGTGGAACTGCTCACGCCGCCGCTGGTTGTCGAGCCACCGGAAGCACCCGACGGCGGATACTTCGAGTCGCCGATGTTCACGGTGACGGCGGGAAGCGGCAGTCCAAACGTTTCGGCGGCCACGATGCCGATGATGGTCCGCGTGCCCACACCGAGGTCCTGCGTGGCCAGCGAGACCGAGACGGAGCCATCCGGATTGATCGTGCAGTTGCAATTGCTGGCGTGGCCGCGGCCCGACCAGGTGTGGATCGAAAGGCCCACGCCGCGCTTGATGGGTCCCTCCGTCTTGTCGCCGCGTGGGTGCCACTTCTTTTGCCAGTCCATCAGCTCGGCGGCTTGGTTCAATTCGTCGGTATAAACTTTGGCGAGCGAAAAGGCGTTCGCTGGCGCGGCGGGATCGCGTTTTTCCACCATGGAGATGTTCTTCAGAAAGAATTGCAGCGGATCCATGTTGAGCTTAGCAGCCAGGTCGTCCAACGCTCCCATGGTGATCAGCGCATACTGCGGGTGATTTGGCGCGCGCCAGGCGCGGATGGGTCCGACGTTGGTCGAGACCGGTGTGTGCTGCCGGCGATAAGGAATCTGGAACACGTACGGAAGGGCACCGACGCTGCCGCGGCCGCCTCCGCCTCCCGCGGTGCCCCACGATTCGGAAGACCACGCGGTGAGCGTGCCGTCTTTTGTGGCGCCCACTTTCACCTTGGCATAGAGCGAAGGACGCGCTCCCGCAACCATCAGCTCGTGATCGCGCTCGAGCATCATCTTCACGGGACGCCCTGATTTCTTGGAAAGGGTGGCGCAGGCAACGCCCCAGCGGTCGGCCTGAAATTTGCTGCCGAAACCACCGCCCATCACCGGCGTGATGATGCGCACGTTGGTCTCAGGAATGTTCAAACCCTTCGCGTATTCCGCGCCAATACTGCTCACGCCCTGGGTCGAGGCCCACACGGTGAGCTGGTCACCCTGCCATTCAGTGACTTGTCCGTGCGGTTCCAGGCAGCAATGCGTGATCATGGCATTGCCATATTCGCCTTCGTGAGTCACATCAGCCTTCTGGAATCCCGCGTCGGCATCGCCATCGGTGGCCACGTCGGATTTCCCGGTGTAGCTGCTGCCCGCCTTATCGGGGGAAACGTCAGCGACCAAGTGCGGCAGCGCGTCATACTCAATGCGAACCGCGCGGGCGGCATCCCGCGCCTGATCGTCCGTTTCCGCGGCGACCGCAACCAGTTCCTGGCCGGCCCACAAAACTTCAAACCCTGGTCCAATCGTCGGGAAAACCGCGACGGCTTTCACGCCGGGCATATTCTCGGCTTTGGCGGTGTCAATCGAGGTGATCTTCGCGTGAGCGTGGGGTGAGAGCACCATGCGTCCAAACAACATGCCTTCGCGTTGGACGTCGTAGCTATAGGTGGCTCGTCCCGAGGCCTTCGCAGGCCCATCCAGCCGGGAAATGGGTTTGCCGATCAGTGAGCGCTTGTCTACTGGAGGCCAGTGATAGTCAGCCATTACGCTTTCCCTCCGTTCAGACGTCCGCCCGCGTCCACGACAGCCTGGCGAATACCCATGTAGGTGCCGCAGCGGCAAAGATTGCCGCCAAGTGCGCCCTTGACCTCTTCGTAGGTGGGCTGTGGATGCTTGTCGAGATAAGCCTTTGCAGCCATGACGAAGCCCGCGGTGCAGAAGCCGCACTGTTGCGCGTCATGATCAACCCAGCACGCGGAGACCGGATGCAGCTCGCCTTCGGGCGCCAGACCCTCGATCGTGGTGATCTTCGCGGCGGGCGTGCCCGGCCGCTGCGCAACGTCAATGGCCAGCGTGGTGCAGGAATACATGGACTTGCCGTCAATAATTACGGTGCAGGCGCCGCAGGTGCCGCGGTCGCAGACTTTTTTCGCGCCGGTGAAGTGCAGGCGGTCGCGCAACGCGTCCAGCAGCGTGACGCGGGGCTCGGCGACGAACGTTTGCGGCTTGTCGTTGATCTCGAGCGTCATACGCACCGGACCGGGGCCCACGAGCGGCGCGGTTGCCGCATCTGCCGGATCCTGCGGATTTGGCTCGGGGGCGGGCGCCGCCTTGAGCAACGTGTCGCCGGCAAGGATCGTGGAGACGGCAACGCTCGAGGTGCCCACGAGCTTGACGAATTCTCGCCGGCCAAGGCGTTGCGCTGCTTTTTCCTTCTCGCGCAATTCTTCGTCGGAGAGATCGGAACCGGGCCTCTTGGCCATGGGTGCCTCCGGGATTTCAAGGAACGATCAAAAGAGAGCCAGCGAGTGCGCCCGCCGGCCTGCCTGCGCAAACAAATACAACCGTTCGTCTCGTCCGGCGGATAAAGAATCCCCGCCAGCGAAGCAAAATCATACGTCTGCGGACAATCGAATGCAATCTGTTGAATAAACAATCGGTTGTAGCGTTTGAAATGCTCTGCGAACCCGCGAAGCAGCCAAGGGAACACGTGGTCGGCGGGCACCGAAGTGGCGGCCCGCCAGCGTCTAATATAGGAGTATCTGAGACACCCTGACAGCGGCGGCGAAGCCCGGCCGCGTCTGATTGGCGCGGGGATATTTTACTGTAAGCGGGCACGTACAGTGGAGAGATTCACGCGACACCAATCACACGCGCGAAAACATGACTCGCGAAAATGCAAATGCGCCGCTCCAGATCTCGCCGATAGACTGCCGCGAGATTGCCGGTCAGCTCTACGCGCGCGCCGGCGCAGAACGTTGGGGCCTGACTGCAGAGGCTTTTGCGAGAACGCTGGCTAGAAGCGCGGCGCGGCGGTTCGCGGGCATTGATGTGCCGAAGCGCGCAGAGCTCGAGCACTACCTCGAATCGCTTTGCCTGGAAGATCTGGGGCTGGCGTCTGCGTGCAGCGAAGGCATTGAAGTCGCTTGGCGTGATTTCATGGGACGCTACCGCGAAGCTCTCTACACCGGGGCGCGCGCGATCGTGGGCGCGCGAGGAGAAGCCGCCGCGCGCGAGTTGGCCGATTCCCTCTACGCGGAACTTTATGGCGTCGGCCGTGGATCAGGCGCGGGGGCATCGACGGAACGCCGTCCGCTGCTTGACTATTATCATGGGCGCAGCCGTCTGAGCACTTGGCTGCGCGCGGTGCTGGCACAACGCTACGTGGATCGCTTGCGGGAAACCGCGCGTCTGGCTCCGGCGGAGGGAGACGATTCCGCGCTCACGGTAAGTTCGCAAGCGACGAATCTCGAACCCGATGGTGAACGCGTTGCTTACGGAAAGCTGATCCACGAAGCGTGCGAATTTGCTCTCGCCGAATTGCCGCCGCGCGACCGACTCGCGCTTTCGCTTTATTACGTGAAAGAAAAGACGCTTGCCGAAATCGGCCGCGTGATCGGCGAACACGAGGCAACCGTGTCCCGGCGGCTGGATCGCGTGCGAAGCTTCTTGCGGGAAAATACGGAGGAGCGATTGCGCGCGAATGGACTAGGCGAGGCGCAAATCGAGCTGTGCTTTGAGTGCGCGTTGCAGGATGGGCCTTTCGATCTCTCCCGGGCTCTCGATGAAAAAACGGGAGCCGGAGCTTCGTCACGCACTTTGCTTGCCAAGAAGCCGGCGCCGAAGAGCGCGGCCGGCTCCGGGATAGTGGCGAAGCCATTTAACGAAGGTTCGTGATGGCGGCGCGCGGCGCAAGAGTTTGGCTTGCAGGCGTTCTAAGGAAGAAAAGGATGCGGGCGTGAATTCTGACGGCAAAAACACCGACAAGCGCGACGCTGCGATCCGCAATTTGATCGCGCGGAGACACACGGGAACGTTGGCCGATTCGTGTCCTGATGCGGACATTCTTGCGGCTTACACTGCGAGGACACTTGCCGAAAGCGAGGCCGCACAGTGGGAAGCGCACTTTGCTCTCTGCGAACGGTGCCAGGAGGTGCTGGGAGCGATTGTGCTCAGCGCGCCGGTGGAAAGCGCGGTGCTGGCCGCCAGTCCCGCTGCTGCGGGTTGCGCGGTGCTGGAACCTCGAAAGGAATTGCCGGGCCGCAAGTTGCGCTTGTGGTATTGGCTTGCCCCCGCGGCGGGATTGGCCACGGCGGCAGTGCTGTGGTTCGCGCTGCGGCCTGCGCACACGCTGGCGCCGCCCAGCAGCGTCGCGCAGCTTGCGGCAAACGCAGGGAGCCAGGTCCAAGCTCCGGTTCAGCCGCAAGCTGCCGCAAATGCGCCGGCCGTGTTGCCATTGGAAGATTCAAAGCGCGCCGTAGGGCGCTCGCTGGCGAAGAAGCAGCCGGCGGGGCGCATGGCTGCGGCGCCTATCGTGGCAGCACCTTTGAGCGCCAAGAAAACCGTTGCATCGGCTGGAGCCGAATTGCAATCGCTCAATGCCACTGCGGATCAAAACATTGCAGGCGCGCTACCCGCAGCCGCGCCTCCTCCACCAGCCTCGCCACTGGACGCCCTGGCGGAGAAAAACTCTGTGCCGATGCGCAAGACGGAAGCGCGAGGCGCCGTGGCGGGCGGTGCCGTCGCTACCGCGCAAGGCGCGAGCGGAGACAATGTGCAAAGTCAATCGAGCTTGCGGGCGGGCACAGGCTTGCTGGCTGCGCAGACCTCGGGCACGCCATTGCAAGCAACTGACGGTTCGCTTGTGGCGATCTTTCCGAAAAACGGCAATGTGATCTGGCGCATCGGACATGGCGGCAGGATTGAGAAGTCAACGGATTCGGAGCAGACGTGGCAGAAGCAACAGAGCGGCGTCACAAGCGACCTGCTGGCCGGGTCGGCGCCTTCGAATGACGTCTGCTGGATTTCCGGAACGAACGGCACGATCCTGCGCACGACAGAAGGAGGCGCGCACTGGACGCGCATCACGGGCCCAACGCTGCAGGCGAACGTGACGCCAGACTGGACCTCCGTTACAGCAACAGATGCTTCCCACGCGACGGTGACGATGCGCGACGGAACCGCGTTTGTCACGAGCGACGGCGGCAGCACCTGGGCGACAGCGCGTCAATAGCCCGCATACGAGATCAGCGCAAATAACTGCAGCGTACGCCATTAGTTACAGAGCCCTCTTCCGTCACCGGCCACGAACCATCCACCTGCAAGAAATTCCCGCGGCGCCGTTCTAATAGATGAGGAGCCAAATCCCTTGGAGGCATCCATGAGAAAACCGGCAGCAGGACGCACGTGGAGCGCAGAAACGCTCCGAGCAAAATTCCGCGCGCATTTGGGAACGGCGAAGTCGTTGCGGACATGGTTGGCAGCGTGCGTCACGGTCCTTGTAATTGCGGCGCTGCCGCTGGTTTGGACAGCGTGCGCAGCGGGACAAAGCGGAACGCAAGCTATCCCCAAAGAGGATGCGGCGCACGAGACGACCATGAACGATCAGACCGACCTGGCCGTGACCGTTTACAACTCAAACGTGGCGCTGGTGCGTGATACGCGTGAGATCACGCTGTCCGCGGGCGATTCGCGGCTGCGCTTCATGGATATCGCGGCGTCCATCAACCCCGCCACCGTGCATTTCCGCTCGCTCGGCGAGCCCGATAAAGTAAGCGTACTCGAGCAAGACTACGAATACGACCTGCTCGATCCAGCGAAGCTTTTGCAGAAATACGTCGGTCGCGAGGTCACGTTGCTCCGCCGCGTGCAGAACAATGGCTCGACGGAGTGGCAGGAAGAAAAGGCAACGCTCCTGGCGGACAATGACGGCCCGGTATGGAAGATCGGCGATCAGATCGTCACCGGGCTGTCCACCGATGGCTATCGCTTCCCAGATTTGCCGGACAACCTCTACAGCCGTCCGACGCTGCTGTGGATGCTCAGCAACACCGGCGCGCACAAGCAAAAGGTGGAGGCGTCCTATCTGGCAAACAACATTTCCTGGAACGCCGATTACGTGCTCACCGTGGCGCGCGACGACAGCACAGCCGATCTCGACGGTTGGGTGACGCTCGTGAACAACAGCGGCACGGCATTTCGCAACGCGCAGTTGCAGTTGGTGGCGGGAGAGTTGAATCGCGTGCAAGCGAAGGCGCAGATGGCTGACATGATGGAACAACGCGCGGCGGCAGGCGCTGTAGCGGCTCCGATGATGCAGGAAGCATTCTCCGAATACCACCTCTATACCCTCAACCGGCGCACATCCATTTTCGACAAGGAGACGAAGCAGGTAAGTCTGCTCCACGCGTCCAGCTTCCCGGTGCAGAAGCTCTACGTGGTGAACGGCCAGAATTATTACTACCGCAACTCCTATTCTCCCGGGCAGGCGCTGCGCGATCCTGTGATGGTTTTCTACAAATTCAAGAACGAAGAGAAAACCGGGCTGGGTATGCCGCTGCCGGCAGGTACGGTGCGCGTCTATCAAGCCGATTCGCATGGCGGTTCGCTTTTTGCAGGCGAGGACAACATCACACACACGCCGAAAGATGAGTTTGTAAGCATTCACATCGGCAACGCGTTTGATATCGTCGCCGACCGCAAGCAGACGGACTATAAGAAGCTCAGCGACCGCTTTTACGAAATGGAATACGAAATCACGCTGCGCAACCACAAGGACGCGCCGGTAACGGTGGAAGTGAACGAGCCGATTGGCGGTGACTGGGAGATGCTGAACTCGACGTTCGCGGCAAAGAAGACCGCGGCGTTTGCCGCGCAGTTCGAGGTGCCGGTGGCAAAGGATGGGACCGCGGTGCTGCACTACCGGGTTCGCGTGCGGTGGTAAAAGCGGCGTGCGCGAACCACAGCGTGTCAAGCGGTCAGGATGGCTTCGGCTTCGATTTCAACGAGCATGTCCGAGGAGATGAGCGACTTCACTTCGACCATGCTCGTTGCGGGGCGGATGCTGCCGAAGAATTCACCGTGAGCGCGCCCGACCTTTTCCCAGTCGGCCATGTTGGTAACGTAGATTCGCGTGCGTACGACGTCACGCAGGCTCGCACCCGCCTGCGTCAGCGCGGCTTCGATATTGCGGATGGTTTGCACGGCTTGGAAATAGGCGTCGCCCCCGCCGACGATCTTGCCGTCTTCTCCGGTGGCGGTGGTGCCTGAGACGTGAATCGTCGAGCCGACGCGCACCGCGCGCGAGTAGCCGACAATCGGCTCCCACGGTGTGCCGCTTGCATAGTTGTGCCGCCGTTGCATAAGTACCCCTCCTGCCACACCGCGGTATTGCTCAGGTTACAAACGCAGCATACACGCTCCCGCGCTCGATAGAGAAGCGCGGGTTGGCGTGCTAGACTTTCAGGATTGGCGCGGCATCGTCGCGTTCAGCGTCCCGGCCGATCTAGCGCGTCCAAAGAATAAGCGCAAAAAGAGAACCGACCATGAAGTGCACCAACATCCTCGAAGCCATCGGACACACGCCCCTGGTGCTGCTGAATCGCCTTTCGGCAGGACTTCCGCCCGAGGTCTACGTGAAGGTGGATTATCTAAACCCCGGTGGCTCGGTGAAAGACCGCATCGGCATCTGGATGATTGATGATGCGGAGCGCAAGGGTCTGATCAAGCCCGGCGGCACAATCATCGAGGGCACCAGCGGCAATACCGGCATGGGCCTGGCGCTGGTGGCCGCAGTGCGCGGATACAAAATGGTCTTCACGATCACGGACAAACAATCCAAGGAAAAAATTGACCTGCTCAAGGCGCTGGGCGCCGAAGTAATTGTATGCCCCACGGCCGTCGAGCCGGACGACCCCCGCAGTTACTACTCCGTAGCGAAAAAACTGGCGCGCGAGATACCGAATTCGTTTTATCCGAATCAGTATGAGAACCCGATGAACCCGGAGGCGCACTACCACACCACCGGCCCGGAAATTTGGGAAGACACCGAAGGGAAAATCACTCACTTCGTCTGCAGCATGGGCACCGGCGGCACGATCAGCGGCGTGGGACGTTATCTGAAAGAGAAGAATCCAAATGTCAAGGTGATCGGTGTGGATCCCATCGGCTCGCTCTACTACGAATTTTTCAAGACGGGTAAAGTGGGCAAGGCCGCGACCTACGTCGTCGAAGGAATCGGCGAAGATATTTTTCCTTCGACCATGGACTTCAAGGTGCTTGACGACATCGAGCAGATCAACGACGAGGAATGCTTCGTGTTGGCCCGGCGCATGGTCAAGCAGGAGGGGCTTTTTACCGGCGGTTCCGGCGGCGGATGCGTTTCGGCGGCGCTGCGCGTGGCAAGCCGCTGCAGCAAAGGGGATTTGGTGGTGGCGTTCCTGCCCGATACGGGCATGCGGTATCTCAGTAAGGTTTTCAACGACGATTGGATGCGCATGCGGGGGTATGCGGACGCGCAAGTGACGCTGAAGGCCGAGGATGTGGTCCATGCCAAGCGCAAGAACGGCAAGGATCGCGAATTAATCGTTGCGCGGCCTTACCAGACCGTCTTCCACGCTCTGCATACCATGCAAACACAGGACATTTCGCAACTTCCGGTGTTCGAAGAAAACACGCCGATCGGCACAATTTTCGAAGACCAAATCCTAAATCTCGCGCTGCAAGGCAAAGACCTGCGCAAGCTGGTGATCCGCGAGGTGATGGGCAAATCGCTGCCGTCAGTGCCGAAGGATGCTCCGGTCGAGCGCGTGACGCACCTCTTGAGCCATGAGTCGCCCGCCGTTTTCGTGGAAATGGGCGGCACGCGGTATGAGATTCTCACGAAGTTCGACCTGATGAGCACCATCGCCACCATGGCAGAACACGTGCGTTAAGCCGTTCCTCAAGCTAAACTACACAAGCGAAAAATGAGAATTGAAGATTTCAGTGCGCGGTTGCGGGAGTCTATCCTCATCGCCGATGGCGCGATGGGCTCGCAGTTGCACGAGGTTGTGGGTCCGCAGCGCAGCTTCGAGGAGCTGAACGCCACGCAGCCCGAGGCCGTCTTTCGCGTCCACCAGGCATATATTGAAGCCGGCGTCCACCTCATTGAGACCAACACCTTCGGCGCGAATCGCCTGAAGCTAACCGCGGCGGGCTTGGGCGACGATGTGCAGCGGCTGAATCATCGCGGCGTAAAAATTGCCCGCGAAGCGCGAGAAGGCGCTCCCCGCGAAATCCTGATCGCTGGCTCGATCGGGCCGCTGGGAGTCCTAAAGCAGGTCCGCGAAGTGCCGGCCGAGGAAGCGTTCGAGATTTTTCGTGAACACGCGCAGGCGCTCGAAGAGCGCGGCGTGGATTTGTTTCTTTTGGAGACCTTCTCTGACCTCGGCGAACTATTGGCGGCAATTGATGCCATCCGAGGTTTTTCGAATCTGCCGATTGTCGCGCAGATGACTTTTTCCGAAGATGGCACGGCCTATGGCGGCACCCGCCCTGCGGATGCGGCCGCAAAGCTCGCCGGGCGCAACGTTCAGGCCATCGGATCGAACTGCACGCTAGGACCGCAGTCACTGCTGCCCATTCTGCAAGAGCTCGCCGCCGCCGCAGGCACACTGCCCGGCAGCGCTATGCCCAACGTCGGCTTTCCACGGCGCATGGGCGATCGCACGGTCTACCCGCGCTCCTCGCCCGAATACTTCGTGCACTTCGCGCAAGATGCCGCCGGTCTTGGTGTCCGGCTGCTGGGCGGCTGCTGTGGCACCACACCGGAACACATCCGCGCGATGGCCGAAGCGGTGAAGAAGCTGCGCCCGGCCACCCAGGCAGGCACGGTGCATCCGCTTGAAGTTCGCGTGGAAGCGCCGGCGCGCATCGCCAAACGCGAGCCGGAAAGCCGTCTCTGGCGAAAGATGCAAGCCCGCGAATTTGTTACGTCGGTGGAGATTGATCCTCCGAAGGGCATTTCTCTCGATCGTATTTTCGAGCAGGTGGATCACATCCTTGCCAACGCGAAAGTGGATGCGATTGACATCAATAGCGGCGCGTTGGCGCGTGTGGGAATGGATGCACTCATGGTTGCGTCAGCGCTCGAGGCCCGCGGCATCGAAACGATTCCGCACCTGACCACGCGCGACCTCAACATCATCGGCCTGCAAGCTTCGCTATTGGGCGTCTGGACGGTGGGCTGTGTTCGAAACGTGCTGGCTGTGACGGGCGATCCGCCGTCCGTGGGCGACTACCCGGAAATCAGCGGCGTCTTCGAAGTGGATTCCATAGGCCTGGTGAAGGTGCTCGCCCGGCTCAATCAAGGGATGGACTGGACGGGCAAGACGCTCGGAGGCGCCACGAATTTTACCATCGGCGTGGCCGTGAACCCTTTGGCCGAAGATCTCGATTATGAAATCACGCGTTTCCGCGGCAAAATCGAGGCCGGCGCGCATTTCGCCATGACGCAGCCGCTCTTCGATCCCGAGCACTGGTACGCATTTCTGAAGAAACTCGGCGGCAAATGCGAGATTCCGGTGATGCTGGGTATCTGGCCACTCACGAGCTACAAGCAAGCCGTACGGCTGAATAATGAAGTTCCTGGAATCGTGATTCCCGAGCCGGTGCTAAAGGAATTGGAAGCCGCCGGCGCATTGGCGCGCGAGCGCGGCTTCGCGCTGGCGCGCAAGATGCTCGATTGGGCTCGTAGCGAAGTGGCCGGGGCTTACTTGATCCCCCCCTTCAAACGCTACGAAGAAATCCTCGAAGTATTGGTCTAGTTTGCTGCGATAACTTCCCCGGCGGCACGCAACATCGCGTCGCGCCTAAAAAAAGAAGAAGCGCTTGCGCTTCTTTGTGCCGCTCGATTCTTCAGTGGGCGGATCGGGGCGATAAGGCAGCGGCCTGCCTTCAAAGACAGCCAACGGATTTTCTTCGAAGAGCGCCTTCGCAACATTTTCCCCGCGCCGCTTGGCCACCACATCGTAAGCTTCGCGCAGAAGCAATGGCCTGCCTTTCAAGTCGTGCGCGTCGCTGGCAAAGAAGTGGACGCGGTCTTCAGCGAGCCATTTCTCGGCGATGCGGCAGGTCTCGCGCCCGAAGCGTCCCAGCAGCGATTGTGCGGTCAACTGCACGAAGCAACGTTGGCGCATCCATCGCCACAGCCTTTCCGGCTGCTGGCGGATCAGCGCATTCCGTTCAGGATGGGTGACGATGAGTTGCAAGCCCGCAAGCTGCAACGTATGGAGCGTGTCGTCAATGTTGGGCGGAATGGAAAAGTCGGCGAATTCCACCAGCAGATAATCCTTATGGTTCAGCGTGTACTTCGTCTTGTTCGCCTCAATGTCCCGCAAGTTCTCAAAGCTCAGGTGAAAATCGCAGCCCATACCTAGCTGCAGCCTGCCCTGCAAACGGGCCTGCAATTCCGCGTGGCGTTCCCGTATGAGTTCGGGACGAAATGGGTATTCGGCGTTCGCATGTGGCGTCGCAATCACGTGGGTAATGCCATCCGCAATCGCCATTTCGGCCATCTGCACGGATTCTTCGAACGATTCCGCGCCATCGTCGAGGCCGGAGAGGATATGGCAGTGGATGTCAACCATTACAAAGAAGATATAGGAAGGCCCGGTGGAGAGCAATGCCACCAAATCTTAGGCAAATATTTGAGGTTGCGTGCCCTGCTGTGGTCTTTGACTGCCTCAAAAAAAGTGAATCATTCTAATATAATATTCATGTGTCATCTGCGATGTTTTCGTGTAGAGTTTAGCCCCCGAACCACTGTTGTGGCCCCAGCGTCACCCGAAATGCCAAGAGCCATGAAGCGATCCTGGCACAACTTTTCGCCAGCCCTGGGTTTGCAAGTACAGGCCATTTGTTGATCAATCTGATAAACTGTGGGCAGTCATCTGTTTTAGATGTGAAGACTCGATGCACAAGAATGCATTTCTGGCCAGCATTTGCTGGCGTGTTTCGGAGTTCATCCGGAGGATGTGCTGGTGGGTCCCCAAGAAGTCAGGGTTAATGTTTTCCTGGTAGCTGCAAATCGTTTGCTGCGGGAGGCTTTGGCGCGCGTCTTGCGTACCAAAGGCGACGTGCAGGTTGTGGATGCTTGCGCGCCCGATGCGACGCTTCCGGCCAAGATCGCCGCCGCTCTCCCCGACGTACTCCTGTTTGAAGGCGAAACTTCCTCGAAACCCGATTTAGCGGTGGTGCGTGATCTGTTGGGCCGCTTGCCCAGCCTTCGCGTCGTTCTGATCGGCATGGCGGCGCAAGAGCGCACTTTTCTCGAGTCCGTTCGCGCGGGCGTTGCCGGCTATGTCTTGCAGGATGCCTCGGCCATGGACATCGTCTCTGCCGTACGCGCCGTCAGCCAAGGTGAAGCGGTCTGCCCGCCGCGGCTGTGCATGGCCCTGTTTCGCCACTTTGCGCGCGACACGGGGAAGCTTCCGGCGGTTCGTATGCGCATGGACCTGGGACTGACCCGGCGCGAACAGCAACTCCTGCCCCTGATCGCACAGGGCATGACCAACAAGGAAATCGCCTCGCACTTCAATTTGTCCGAGCAGACCGTCAAGAATCACATTCACCGGATGTTGCAGCGCGTGGGCGCCAGCCATCGGCTCGAAGCCGTCGAGCTTGTGCGCGTGCAAGGCGTGTACGTAGACTAGATCCAGGCCGCAGCGTTAGAGGGTCGTCTGGCTCCGCCGGTTGAGTTTGCGATTTCGAATTACTCCCGGCGTGCAAACCACACCGAGATGACCTGCCAAAGTCCCAGAACAAAAAGCAGGCACGCGAACAAGCGTCTCATCCGGCTCGGCGCTAGCTTCTGGGCAAGCCTGCTGCCGTAGACGCTGCCCAGGACGACGCCCGGCATGATCAGCAGCCCAACAATCCACCTCACTTGGCCTGCCTGCGCGTAATTGACAAATGCGAGCAGGCCCGTGGGCGGCACCAGCGCCACCAGGCTCGTGCCCTGCGCCGTGTGCTGCTCAAATCCGAAAAGCAGCACGAGCATCGGGACCAGAATCACACCGCCGCCCACGCCAAAGAGCCCCGCGCATACGCCGACGCCGCAGGCCATGATCAGTATGAGCGCGAGCTGCAACGGGCGGTTACGCATCCACTTTTCGTCCGGTCGCGAGCGGACGCGACTTAAACCAGAGCAGGGCCGCGGCCGCCATTACGAAAATTCCAAAGGCGCCGCGAAGATCTCGCGAGTTCATGTGAATTGCAATTTTGCTGCCAAAGAAACCGCCAAGCAGGAAACCCAGCGCGCAGATTGCTCCTGCCGGCAAATCCACCTGCTTCTTGCGCCAATAGACCAGCAACGCGGCAAGCCCCAGCGGCGGCAATTGCAAGAAAAGCGATGTGCCCTGCGCGACGTGCTGGTCCATCGCCAGCAGGTAGACCATCGCGGGCACCAGCACCACGCCCCCGCCAATGCCCATTAGTCCGACGAGCACGCCTACGACCAATCCCAGCGCGACCACTTCCGCGTACCACATCTGCGATTCGCCTCCCAAATTGCGCAGCGCGCGCCATCTTCCTTCAGATTGCACCCGCGAGCAATGGCGAACAGGTTCTTAGTGGTGGAAGTGTTTGAGCAGAACAGCGTCACTCGAAACGCGGCCACGGGCCAGGGCGATTTTCTTGCCGTCACGAGAAACGGCAAATGACCAGATGTTCTCTGACGTGAACTGCGTAATTTCTTTTGGCGCGTCGTGTTTCGAGGATTTCACGTTAATCCGCTGCGCCCACAAGTTCGCGACCCCGTTTTGATTTACCACGTAGATGAGATCGCGTCCGTCCGGCGTCCAAGCAGCTACCGGAGCCTGTGCGCCCTCGCCCGAAAAGCCCGCCTGAATCGTGTAATCCCCCGCAATCGTTCCGCCGTCCAATTGCAGAATCGCAAAATGGAAATTGTGCGATTTCTCGCTTTCGTTCAGATAGGCCGCGGCGATCCAGCGGCCGTCCGGCGAAATGGCGGGTGCGCTTACCCAAGAGCCTTCATGGGCTGACGCAATGACAGGTACAGCCGTGCCGCCTTCTATCGGAGTCTTCATCATGTGCAGCAGGCCATCGCGCAAAATCATGCAGAGCACGGTGCGTCCATCGGGCGCGCACACGGGAAAGAAGTCCGCGGGGCCGGGGGTTAACTGTTTGGCGTTGCCGCCATCCATGGCCGCGGCCCACACACTCCGCCCGGCGGCAGTATCCAGCGTGAAAACAACGTTACGGCCGTCACCGCAAATCGAAGGAGACGTTACGTAACCTTCGGTGGTCAGCGGAAAATCCTGCACTCGGCTACCGTCAGTGGAGGTTACCGCGAGCTTTTGCTCGCCGCCGTTGTAGACGGTGTAAAGAATACTGCCGTCCGGAGTCCAACCCAACCCTCCGAGCCCTTGCGCTTCGCCGTTCGTGACGGGGACCGGCTGCTCGTCTTTGAGCGCGGAATCTCCGTGGGCCGCCGCCAGCCACAGGCTGGAATGGAACGAACGCTCGATGGCGAGCAGCGCGCTGCCATCCGACGTTACGCTTGGCTGCAAATAATCGTTCAGGTCGTTGGTGATCCGCATGGTCCGGCCACCCATCGTGGGGATAAACCAGAGTTGCTCGTTGAGCGTGGATGCCTGCCCGGTAGTGCGGGCAACGATCAGATCGGGTTCGTCCGGCATCCATGTCAGGCGGCCTGTGTGCAACGTAGTATCCGAGCCGACCGCCTTTTCCTGGCCCGAACCCGCATCCACCGTCTCGAGCTGCGATGCGGGATCGCCGCTGCTGCTTCGCACCGCCGTGGCGATCTGTTTTCCGTCCGGCGACCACGCGAGCGCGGTGAGCGAGAACGGATTCTGCATGGTGTGTGCGGCAAGCGCGCTCTCGCCGGTTCCGTCAATGTTCGCGATCATCAGCACGCTGGTGTTTTTGACATTGTTCTGCCGGATGTAGGCGAGCCGCTTTCCGTCAGGCGAAAACGTGACCGGGCTATCCACATCCAAGATCAATTGGCGCGGAGTGCCCCCCAGCGAGGGCACCTGAAATACCGCGTTATAGTCCGGCCCCGTAGTCCGGGTGAAGTAGAGATAGTTGCCATCGGGGCTGAACGCGATTCCGCGCAGGCTTTCCGAAGATGGGGCGACGATCTGTACCGCGCTGGTCGTTGCGACCTGTCTGATCCAGATGCTCTGCCCTTGTCTGTCTTCTGACGTGTAGGCGACCCATTTGCCATCGGGCGAGATCACCGCCATACCGATATTCCCGCTGGTGGTGAATGGAGAGATCGTCATGTTTTCAAGAGTCGCCACTTCCCCTTTACCGGCACCGGCGCTACCACCGCTGGCGCTACCGCCGCCGCTTTCGCTCTTGTGACGCCACAGCGCGATGGATGCAATGATCGCCACAACCACAGGCAAGACCTTCCACCAAAACCTTCCTCGCGGGGAAGCCGTAACAGTTAGCGCCGGTGGAAAGCTGTGGCCGGAGATTGATTCCTCTGGCATTGCGGAGACCACGACAGTTCGGTTCGACGCCGCAGCAGACGGTGGAGCGCCGGACACAGGTGCAGCGGCAACGCCCGAAACAGAAACGGCCGCGGGTTGGGAAATACCCGTTGCTGTGCGGCCGGAATCGCTATCCCGCTTGAGCCGCTTAAGGTCGGCGCGCAATTCGGCCGCGCTCTGGCAACGCAGGTCGCGGTCTTTCTCGAGCACCTTCGCCACAATTTCGTCAAACTTCGGCGGCAGATTGGGATTCACCTGCGAGGGCGGCATTGGTGTGCGGTGAAAGATAGCGTCAAAAATCAGCGGGTGTGTGGGGCCGACAAACGGAGGCTGTCCGGTAGCCATTTCATAGAGGACCGAGCCGAAACTGAAAAGGTCGGTCCGCGCATCCAGCTCTTCGCCACGCGCCTGCTCGGGAGACATGTAGGCGACCGTGCCCATCGTCGAGCCCGGCGTGGTAAGCGAATCGCTGGTGAGCTGGGTCGGCGCGCTTCCCGCGCTCACCCCAGCGAACTCACCGACGCGGCGTCCGGCGCCCTGTTTCGCCAAACCGAAATCCAAGATTTTCGCCTGCCCGCGGAGGGTGATGAAAATGTTCGCGGGCTTGATGTCGCGGTGGACCACGCCTTGCGCGTGCGCGGCATTCAGCGCGTCGGCAATCTGAATGGCGTAATCGAGCATGGGATCGAGCGGCATCGAGCGGCCGCCGATGCGCTCGCGCAGCGTCTGCCCCTCAAGCAGTTCCATCACCATGAACGGCCGGCGGTCCGCGCCCTCACCCGCCTCGCCGATGTCATAAAGGGTGCAAATGCCGGGATGATTGAGCGTCGAAACGGCGCGCGCTTCGCGTTCGAAACGCTCGCGCGCGGCGGGATCGCGTTCGAGCTCAGCGGATAGGAATTTCAGGGCCACCATGCGGCCAAGCCGAGTGTCTTCGGCTTTATAGACCAGCCCCATGCCGCCTGAACCGAGCGGCTCGATAATCCGGTAGTGGGAAACGATATCCCCGGGGTTCATGGACGGCTCATCCTAAGGCAGCGTCAGGAGTTGCGCAAGAAGTGCGTGCCAGCGGCTTCGCAACTCATCAGCAGCGCCGCCGGCTTTTCTCTCTCCTAGGCAATCGACAAGGGAACCTTTTCTCCTTGTCGAACGTCTAGGAGAGTAGGAGATTCTCACTCAACGATGAGCCCTCTTAACACCGAGCTCTTACAAGGCACACTCGACCTGCTCATTTTGAAGACCGTGGCACTCGGCCCCCAGCACGGTTATGGCATCTCGCTGCGCATCCAGCAGATTTCGAAAGATGCGCTCCAGGTGCGCCAGGGGTCCCTCTATCCGGCGCTGCACCGCCTCGAACATCGCGGCTGGATCGCGGCCGAATGGGGCGAATCCGAAAACAATCGGCGCGCCAAGTTCTACAAGCTGACTGCGGCGGGGCGCCGGCAGCTCAAGGTCGAAGAAACGAACTGGGAGCGGCTGGCGGCGGCCGTTCGAACCGTTCTGGAAACGGCATAGTGAGGGGCGAACATGATTTCGAAATCGTCGGGTTGGAAAGCGAAGATTCAGCTTGGCTTACGGGAATTGTTTCACAAGAAACAATCGGAGCGCGATCTCGACTCGGAAATGCGCTTCCACCTCGAGCAGCAAATCGCGGCAAAACGCGCCAAAGGCTTGACCGAGCAGAAGGCGCGGGAAGCAACCCAGCGCGAATTTGGCAGCGTCGCGCTGGCCGAAGAGGAATGTCGCGATGCCCGCGGCACGCTCTTCCTTGAAAATACTTGGCAGGACTTTCGCTCCGGCCTGCGGACGCTGTGCAAGAACCCGGGCTTTACTTGCGTCGCTGTGTTGACGCTCGCGCTCGGCATCGGCGCAAACACCGCCATCTTCAGCGTGGTGAACGCCGTGCTCTTGCGGCCGCTCCCCTTTCCGCAATCCAATCGGCTGGTGATGGTCTGGGCGACGAATGATTCCGGCAGCCGCGAGGACGTAGCTTCCTATCCGGATTTCTCGGACTGGAAAGAGCAGAGCAGAAGTTTCGAGGGAATCGCCGCCTACGCCAACCGCAGCATGACCATCTCGAACGGCAATGAGGCCGCGCTTGTCCGAGGCATCCGCGCGACGCGTGGGTTTTTCGAAATGCTCGGCGCCCAACCGGAAATCGGCCGAACGTTTCGCAACGAAGAATCGGACTCCGGGTCTGCTCACGTCGCCCTACTGAGCGACGCTTTCTGGAAGAGCCAGTTTGCCGGGCGCCAGGACATTCTGGGGCAGACGCTGCATATCAACATGTCCCGGTCTGACGACGCAAACACTGCCTACACCGTGATTGGCGTGATGCCGCCGGACTTCAAGGTTTCCCCGGACGCACAAGAGCAAGTCTATATCCCGCAGGTCAGAGATCCGAACCGAGGCCATGGATTCCTGCTCGTGCTGGGGCGGCTGAAACCGGGCGTCTCCATCGCCCAAGCACAGTCGGAAATGGATGCCATCACGCATCATTTGGCCGAGATGTATCCGAAATTCGATAAGGGCGTGGCCACGAACATCGTTCCGCTGGTAGACGGATTGGTCGGCAACATGCGCTCGGGCTTGCTGATCTTTCTGGGCGTGGTCGCACTGGTATTGCTGATCGCTTGCACCAACGTGGCGAACCTGATGCTGGCGCGCAGTTCGGCGCGGCAAAAGGAAATCGCCTTACGGGCTGCGCTCGGAGCGAGCCGCGCGCGGTTGGTAAAGCAGCTGCTTACCGAAAGCACCGTGCTGGCGCTGGCAGGCGGCGCGCTCGGTCTGCTGGTGGCGAGTTGGACCGTCAATTTACTCGTCCGGATGCTGACGAAGAATTTCCAAATCCCGCGCATCGCGGATACGCACACCGATGTGCTGGTGCTGGTATTCACCATCGCGCTTTCTCTTTTGACGGGGATCGTCTTTGGCCTGGCGCCCGCGCTCTCCAGCTCGAAGCCCGATCTGAATGAAAACCTGCGTGAGTCCAGCCGCTCTGCATCGGGCAGCCTGCGCGGGCGGCGCGTTCGAAGCGCCCTGGTGATCACCGAAACCGCGTTGGCGCTTGTCCTGCTTGCAAGTGCGGGTCTGCTGCTGAAGACTCTTCTCGTGATGCGTAGCACGGCCCCGGGATTCCAAACGTCCAATCTACTTACTGCCGACATCTTCCTGCCGCAGCCGGAGTTCACCTCGAATATTCCCCGGATGGCGTTTTTTCGGAACGCGCTCGACCGCGTCCGGGCCGTACCCGGAATTCGTTCGGCGGCCCTCGTTGCGGACCTGCCACTCGGCGGCGGTTCCGACGGCATGGGCTTCCACATCGTGGGGCGGCCCGACCCCGCGCCCGGCGTGGAATTCGACGCGAGCTTCAACCTCGTGAGCGCGGACTACTTTCGCACCGTGGCCATTCCCGTGCGCGAAGGACGCGAATTCACCCAGCAAGACTCGGCGAACACTCCGATCGTGGTCGTGATCAACGAAACCGCGGCGCGACAATTCTGGCCGGGCGAAAGCCCTATGGGCAAACAGATCTCGATGCCGCTCACCGACAAGACGCCCCAGATCATCACCGTGATCGGGGTTACCGGCGACGTGCGGCAGCGAAGCCTGGGCACGGCGTCCCGTCCGGAAATGTTTTTGGATTACATGCAGCCATCGCCGAGTTGGCCGGAGGCTGTGCTGGTCGCGCGCACGGCCGGTGATCCAATGCTGCTGGCCGGAACCGTGAAGACAATGATCGCATCGGTGGATCACGATGTGCCTGTTACGGCGGTGCGCACAATGGACGACGTGCTTTCTGCGTCCATCGCCCAGCCGCAGGTCTTTGCGCTGCTCCTCGGAGTGTTCGCCGCGCTCGCATTGGCGCTGGCGGCCATCGGTCTCTATGGCGTGATCTCCTATGGGGTGACGCAGCGGACGCACGAAATGGGCATTCGCATGGCGTTGGGCGCGGGGCGCGGCGACGTCTTGCGCCTGATCCTGCGCCAGGGCCTGACCCTGGCGGTCGCCGGCGTGGTCATTGGTCTGGGCTGCACGCTGGCCGTGTCGCAGTTGCTTACGCATCTCGTGCGAAGTGTGCAGCCCCGCGACCCACTCACCCTGATCGCCGTGTCTTCGGTGCTCATGGGAGTCGCGCTCGCGGCCAGCTATATCCCCGCCAACCGCGCCACTAAGGTAGATCCGGTCACGGCCCTGCGCCACGAATGACGCCGCCCGTTCGAGCAGGGTCTACTCAAAGAGACTGGTATGGGCCGCGCGACAATTTGGAAGTCTGGGCGCGATGGAGTGCCATCCCGAGCGAAGCCAGGGCTCTACTTTTCCTCTGACTCAAGCTTCTGAAAATATCAACCGCACCGCCGAATGCTAGAATGTGCCGCGCCAAATAGACGCGACTCACGCATGCCCACATTTCAAATCCACAACTTCGGTTGCCGCGCCACGCAGGCTGATGCCGCTGCGATTGAGCGGCAATTGCGCGGCGCCGGCTGTGAAACCGCAACCGATGCGCGCGATGCCCAGGTCGTAGTGATTAACACGTGCACCGTCACGGCGGCGGCGGACCTGCAAGCACGGCAAGCCATCGCAGCGATCGCCAAGCGGAATCCCGCCGCGCGCATTATTGTCACTGGCTGCTATGCGCAGCGTGCCCCTGAGGACCTGGCCAGATTGCCGGGAGTGGCGTGGGTCGTTGGAAACTCACACAAGAGCGAAGTTGCCCGCTTGGTTCAGCAGCTCGATGCGTGCGAGCCGCGGACATCGCGCGCGAGCATTGGCATCGTTCCGCTCAGCAGCCTCGCACGCATAACGACCCCTGCTGAAATGTTTCCGCCGCCGCAAGAACCAGCGGCGTCTTTGGACGCGCGCGCCAAGATCCTCGCCGGCGACATTTTTGCGCTGGATACGCTCACTCTCACGCCAATTGCAGGACGTGAAGGTGGGCACACGCGCCCAACGCTGAAAATTCAGGATGGGTGCAATAACCGCTGCGCCTACTGCGTGATTCCTTTTGTGCGCGGCAAAAGCCGCAGCCTTCCTCCTCGCGACGTGATCGCTGAGATTAGCCGGCTTGTATCCACGGGCGCGCAGGAGATCGTGCTCAGCGGCATAAACCTCGGCAGCTATGGCCGCGATCTGTCGCCGCGCGTGGAATTCGACGATCTGCTGCGCCGCATCCTGGACGAAACCGAGTTGGCGCGGCTGCGCGTGAGCTCGATCGAGCCTATGGACGTGACGCGCGATCTTGTCGAGTTAGTGGCCGCCAGAGATCGCATCGCGCACCACTTTCACATGCCGCTGCAATCCGGCTCCGACCCGGTGCTCGCCAAAATGCATCGCTGGTATCGCGCATCGCACTACGCGCAGCATCTGCAAATGATCAACGAACTGCTGCCCGATGCCGCGATTGGCGCCGACGTGATTGCCGGCTTCCCCGGCGAGACAGAGGCCGATCATCGCGCAACGCGCGATTTCATAGAAGCGCTGCCCTTTAGCTATCTGCACGTTTTCTCATTTTCGGCGCGTCCCGAAACCGAGGGCGCGCGCTTGCCGAGCCCGGTTAAGCCCGGCGCGATACGCGAGCGCGCTCGCGAGCTGCGATCGCTCGCCGAAGGCAAGAAGGCGGAATTTCGCGCGAGCCAGGTTGGAAAGCAAATGCGTGTGCTGACGTTGGAAACCGATCCCAAAGAGTGCGCAATGCGCGGCTGGACTCGCGCCATCTCCGGTAACTACCTTGATCTTCGGATAGAGGGATGCTGGCCGGCAAATCGCTGGATCGAAGTGGAAGTCGCGTTTAACGAAGGAACGCGCACAATCGCCCGGCCTGCCTGCCGCCAACCCGCACCCGCGTGAGCACGCGCTCCATCTCGCGCCTTGCTCCCTTGCGCGGACACCGCTACTACGCCGCCTGATTTTCGAACGGCACGCTACGCTACGATTCGAAAATCGCCTGTGCCAACGCCGTATTGCCGCTGTGCGTGATGCTAAGCGCGATGCGCTCCACGCCCTTGCGCTCGGCGAGTTCTCGGGCTTTGCCATGAAGCGCGAGTGTCGGCTGGCCGCTCGGCAGCCGCGTGACTTCGAAATCCACCCAGCGAATGCCTCCGCGCCATCCGGTGCCGAGCGCCTTCATTCCCGCTTCCTTCGCGGCAAAACGCCCGGCATAGCGCTCATAGCGGTTGCGGTATCGCTCGCAATACTCGATCTCGGCGGGAGTAAATATGCGCTCCAGAAATGCGCGGCCGTGCCGCCCGATGGCCGCTTCGATGCGGTTCACTTCAGAGATGTCAATGCCCAGCCCGAGGATCACGTCGTGCTCGCGTCACGCGATGAATTGCCGGTTGCGTTCGCCCGGCATTATACCCGGCCTTCGCCTGTTAAGATGGAACGAGCCGCGGCGGAAGCGCGGCGGACGCTCCCGTGAAAGCGACCGTACTCAAGAAAAGCACGCGCAAACGCTTTGCACAGAAAACGACCGAGACCACTGCGCCCACCGGCTGGCAGTGGCACAAGTCCGCCGGCGCTCAGGTGCTCCTCGCCGCTTCACTCGCACGGCAAACCTGGTTGGCGCATGGCTTTTCCACGCGTTTGGGCGGAAAGAGCAGCTTGCAGGGCGGGCGCGCTTTGAATCTCGGCTTCACCGATTGGGATTCGCGACCAGCCGTCGAGGCCAATCGCAAGGCATTGGTCTCCGCGCTGGGTGCATCCGCGATGAAGCTCGTAGGGCTGCGCCAGATTCACTCCGACGTAATCCATCGCGTGGACAAAATGCCATCCGAAACGCCGCGTGGCGATGCATTGATCACAAAGACCGATGGCCTTCTGCTCACGATTCAGACCGCCGATTGCGTTCCTGTCTTGTTGGCAGACGTCCGCGGCCGCGCGATTGCCGCCATCCACGCGGGCTGGCGCGGCACGCTTGTGCGCATCGTAGCGAAAACATTGGGCCGCATGCGTATGGAGTTCGGCACCGAGCCTACCGACGTGCTCGCCGCGATTGGCCCCGCAATAGGCCAGTGCAGCTTCGAGGTAGGGCCCGAAGTCGCGCAGGCATTCGCCACGCAGTTTCCGGACGCGCAAGCGTGGTTCGAGGGCAAGTTCGAGCAAATCGCAAACGTGGGGGACGAGCCGAATCCGCTGAAGTGGCTCAGTATGACGCCGCCGGGCCACGATCCGCCGCCGCCGCGCGTGCAGTTGGATTTGATCGCGGCGAATCGCTGGCAGCTTACCGATTCCGGCGTGCCGGCGGAAAATATCGTTGCGGCCAATCTCTGCACGGCGTGCCACACCGATCTCTTCTTCAGCTATCGCCGGGAGCAAAGCCGCACGGGACGCATGATGGCCGCCATCGGCATCCGGCGGTAATTTGCGGTGGTCGTCCGCACGGCGTCTTATTCGGCGCTATCGGAAACGTAGGCCGGCCGCAGCGCCCGTGCCCGCTGCGGAAGCTCCGCTTCAATTTTCTGCAACCACGCCAGCTCCGTCTTGAACTGCTCGATCAACAACTGCAGCATCCACACCGCCTCGTGATGCCCGTGCCCGACTTCGTGCATCACGTCCCGCAAAGTTGCTTCTTCGCGCGCGAGCTCCAGCTCCAAAAACTTTTGCCGCCGCTCGATCTGTCTCCGAACCACACCCGTTCGCGCCTGCCAGGAAAGCGCCATCCAGGTAAGAAATGGCGGCCGTTCGCGCTGTGTCGTCCATTCCTCGCGTTCAAGCGCATCTGCCAAGGCCGCGCGTCCCTTAGCGGTGGTGGCGACCACGCGCCGTTCGGGACCTGCCGCTGCTTCACGGGCTTCCACCTCGCGCAGCAGGCCGGCGCGCAGCAGCTTTTCGAGCGAGTAATAAACCTGCGGGCGCGAAATGCCGGCCCAATCGCGCACTTGGCGCTGTTCGAGCAGCAGGTTGGCCTGGTAGCCGTGCATAGGCCGCTCGGCCAACAGGCTGAGCAGAACCAGATCGGGAGTGGTTAGTGCGTTGCGTTGCTTACGTCCCGGCATTGGCCGCCTTTCGCTTGCGGCTCCAATACCACCATTGGCACTGCGCCGCGGGCAGCCGCGGATTGCGCGCCTGGGCCACCGCCGCGCAAAACACGTCAAGAACGCAGGGATCCTGCCGCTGCCGGGTCAGCCGGCAAAGCCGATCGTACATTTTTCGCGGGTGGGCGCGCGCAAGCTGGCGAAAGTTTCGAATGCCCAGCATTTCGAAATCGCGGAGCATGGCCGGTCCCACGGAAATCAAATCGTCTAAGCGGCGCTCATTCTGTGGCACGAGATTCCTCCTTGACAGGAACTTCTGTCTCGTTTATCTTCTTGTAGTCTAATTTAGACTAGTTAACATTGCAAGGGAGAATTTCGAACATGCTCGCAAAGCTTCCACTGCTCTTCTGCGGCTTGCTGCTCATCGCGGTTTCGGCCACATTTTCTCATTCACGGGAGACCACGCACATGAACGTAAAAAAGATCACTCCGATTTTGTACGCGAAGCAAGTCGAGCCCTGCGTGAAGTTCTGGGTCGAGCGGCTCGGATTCGAGAAGACCGTCGAGGTGCCCGATGGCGACACGCTCGGATTCGCCATCCTGCAAAAGGGCGACCTCGAGTTGATGTATCAGCGGCTTGGCGATCCGAAGGATGACGCCACCCTCGAAGCGCAAGCCGGCAAAGGCCCCACATTCCTCTATGTGGAAGTTGAGAGCCTGGACGCAACGCTTGAGGCGATGCGCGGCGTGGAGATCGTCATCCCGGTTCACGAAACGTTCTATGGCATGAAGGAGTTTACGGTGAAAGACCCGGCGGGACACTTTGTCCTTTTCGCGCAGCCAGCCGAAGCGCCCAAGCACTGAGCGCGCGGATCGAGGCCCGGAGGTTCTCATTTCACGAGCGGGGGCGGCGACGGCGGCTGCTTCCAGTGCAGTTTATGCTGGATATCCGGCCAGAATTCCTTCAACACGTTGCCCAGGGCATCTACCCCGATCTGCGTCGAGAACGTGCTGGCGGTACCGGAGAGTGTGCGGTCTTCCCGCGTGTGATACGCGTCCGCGATACCGGCCGCGGTGGCGTCGCCCAGAAATTCGGAAAAGTCGAATTGCTTCGCTCCAGAATCGCCTCGAGTGATGATGACGCGCGTCAGCGCATAGCCCGTGCGATGCCAGAAGCCACCCTTACCCATACCGTAGTAGCGCGGGTCCTGATGCAGCAGTGAAGGATAGATGGCGCCGGTCATGAAGTTGCCGATCGCTTGGTCGGCAAAGCCCGCGGCATAGCGTTTGCCATAACCCTTCATCCCCTGCCCCCACGCAGCATCGTCGTCCTCTGCCTGGGCCTTGGCAGCCAGGATTCCCACAATTACAAATTCATATGGATCAAATGCTCCCTCGGCCGTGATCTTGAACTTTTCTTTCGCGGTGAGCGGCGGCAATTGGGCGGTGCCATTCACGCTCGAGTAATTGGGAAGCACGCCGAAGATGCGGTCCGGCTTCTCTTTTTTCTCATCGTTGTCTTTGCTCTGATCCTGGTTCTGGCCCGGCTGCTTAGCGGTCTGATCGCCTGTGGTTTGTTGCTGGCTCGCCGGCGGACTCGCAACGGGCAAAGCCTGTGATGGCGTCTCGATCTGCTGCGCCGCCACGGGCAAAGCTAGAAAAAAGAGCGCCAAAATTGCCACGATCTGGCGACAATAAGCACGCTGGCTTGGGGACACAATGGTCATTCAGTGGTCTCGATTGTCGCGCCTTCGCAAAAAGACTGGAAGGCATGTTGGACGCGGGTTTTGGCTGCGTGGTTGGATTCTCAACTCGCCAAAAGGGTTTCACGCAGTGTACCCGGAAGTGTTTCGAACTCCAACACTTCCGTAGAGGCAAAGTGTCCTTAGTAATAGGGGGGCGTCTGGTTTGAATCGCGCCGCGCGCCGGGCACTATGCGGATGCCTCGAGCAAGGCCAGTTGGCCGCACGCGGCCATGACGTCTTGTCCGCGCGAATAGCGGACAAAAACGGGAATCCCCTTTTCATCGAGAACTTTCCGAAACGCGTCCGTGCTTTCGGCGGTGGGCCGCTGATAGGGCAATTCGCCCGGGTTCCAAGGAATTAAATTCACCTTCGCGCGAAGCGGCGCGAGCAGCTTTGCCACACGCCGCGCATCGTCCGGCGAATCATTCACCCCGCCGAGCAAAACGTATTCGAACGTCAGCCGCTCCCAGGAGCGCAGCGGATATCGTCGGCACGCTGCAAGCAGATCCGCCAGCGGATATTTCCGATTGATCGGCATGATCGCATTGCGCTGCGCGTCACTCGACGCGCTGAGCGAGATCGCCAGCTTCGGCCGCACCGGCTCGGCCCCCATTCGTTCGATTCCCGGCACGATGCCCGAAGTGGAAAGCGTCACATGCCGCGGCGATAATCCCAGGCCTTCCGGATCGAGCATAATTCGCAGCGCCGCCATCACCGCTTCGTAGTTCAGCAGCGGCTCGCCCTGCCCCATCAGCACCACGTTCGTCTGCGGAACGAGATGTGCGCGCTGATCTTCGAGCGGCACGAGCACCTGTCCCACCATTTCGCCGGCGCTAAGATTGCGCCGCAATCCCAATTGCGCGGTCAGGCAGAAATGGCAATCCACCGCGCAACCTGCCTGCGTGGAAATGCAAATCGTCTGCCGGCGCTCCTCCGGCATGAAGACAGCCTCCACTTGAACAGGCGCATCGACAGAGGATTCGACCGACAGCAGATAGCGCACGGAGCCGTCCGCCGAGGTATAGCGCCGCTCGATGTGCGGCAGTCTTATGGCCGCCTGCGCCGACAGGCGTTCCCTGAACGATGCGGGCAGATTCGTGATCTGCGCCAACTCGAACCGCCGCTCGCCATACAGCGCGTGGTAAATCTGGCTGCCGCGATATGCTGGTTCGCCCAAAGAAAGAGCCAGCTCGGTCAGCTCAACCGCTGATTTGCCAAGCAAATCCGTTTTCGGGGGGAATTCGGCCGGCACACGCTTCTCCCAGAGGGATGAATCATGATAGCACGCGGGCGGCGTGCTCCCCCGCTGCAGCCTCAGCCCTTCTTTTCTTCGGAGGGTTTTGCGTAAAGGTAGGCGCAGAGTCCAATGACCAACGACACGAACACGATCATCGTGCTGTAGACCTCAAATCGCGTTACATTTACCTGCGCGCCCGCCACCGAGCTGAACCGCGTGGACCACAGCGGCGCGTAACCCAACGGCATCGGGGCGTTACCCGGTTGTACCTGGAGCCATGGCGCATATAGACCCAGCAGCGCCATACCAATGGCGGCGAGCGGAATCGCGACGTGCAAGCATCGGCGCATAAGAAGCGGCCATTAAAGCACGCAACCCGCGCGTTTCCAAGTGAATACGTAACCCTCCGCGGCCGCATGGCGTTTCATTAGGCGCTGTGCCACAATGTTTGTGTAGCGCCACAGCTTACACGGGTCCCCACACTCATGAACGAGCCTCGCGTGATTTCACGGGAAGTCCTGCCCAACGGCATGGTGATCATTACCGAGCCGATGCCGCACGTCCGTTCCGTGTCGGTGGGCATCTGGAATCGCTGTGGCTCGCGCCTCGAATCCAAGGCGCACAGCGGCGTCGCCCACTTCATCGAGCACATGGTGTTCAAGGGCACGGAGCGGCGCTCCGCGGAACAAATTGCCCGCTCGGTAGACTCAATTGGCGGCATGATGGACGCCTACACCGCCAAGGAGATGGTCTGCTTCAACGCCAAGGTCCTCGACGAGCACCTACCCTTGGCCTGGGAAGTGCTCTCCGATCTAGCGCTCCGCCCGCTTTTCGATAGCGAAGAAATCACGCGCGAAAAAGAGGTCGTGCTCGAAGAAATTAAGATGGATCAGGACAATCCCGAATACCTGGTCCACGAGTTGCTGATTCAGAATTTCTGGCGCGATCATCCGCTGGGCCAGCCGATCCTGGGTACGCCCGAGACTGTGCGGCAATTTTCGCGCGAGGCGGTGGTGGACTCATTTCGCCGCTGGTACGCACCCAATCACCTGATCGTTACCGCCGCGGGTCACGTGGAACATGCGCGGGTAGTGGAACTGGTCTCGGAAGGCTTTGCCGGCCTCTCCCCGGTGCCAAACGGGGCGACGAGCGCTGCGCCCGGAAGTTTCCCCGTCCTGGCCACGCAATCCAAGCGCGAGCTTGAGCAGGTACACATCTGTATTGGCGTTCCCTCGGTGCCGTTGAACGACGAGCGCCGCTACGCCGTTGCCGTGCTCAATACGATTCTTGGCGGCGGCATGTCCTCGCGCCTGTTCCAAAACATTCGCGAGCGCCAGGGGCTTGCCTACGCCGTCTTTAGCGAACTGACTCCCTACTCCGACGCGGGTCTGCTGACCGTCTACGCGGGCACCGCGCTCGAAAAAACCGAAAAGGTGATTGGCTTGGTCGCGCAGGAGTTCAGCAACCTTAAACGCGAACCTGTCACCGAAGAAGAGCTACGCCGCGCCAAGGATCACTTGAAGGGCTCGCTGATGCTTTCGCTTGAGTCCACCGGCGCGCGCATGTCCAATCTGGCTCGCCAGGAAATGTATTTCGGTCGCTTCTTCACGCTGGACGAGATCCTGGACTCGATCGAAAGCGTTACCCGCGAATCCTTGCAGGACCTCGCCCGCGAGTTCTTCCAGCCTGAGCAGGCCGCCGCCACGGTTGTTGGCAACCTCAACGGGTTCGAGCTTCGCCGCGAACAGCTCGCCTGCTAGCTTCGTTCGCCTCCCAAGGCCCTGGTCCGCTTCCATCCCCCACGAATTCTCGGCAATTCTTGCGATCTGATGTTGACGCCGGCTCCGCGCTTTGCCATCATCGCCTCATCCTGCACAGAGCGGGCGGCGCACTTTAGGCTTGACGCATTGCGCTGGAGGTCGAACGGGGGAACGCGATCGGCATTCGAGTGTCCATTCTGGCGTCGGGTAGCTCGGGCAACATTACTCTGCTCGAGACGCAGAATACCCGCCTCCTGGTGGATTGCGGCCTTGGCAAGCGTGAAACGCTCCGGCGGCTCGAAGTACTGAGCGCGCGCATTGACCGCCTCGACGGCATCGTCATCTCCCACGAACACAGCGACCACATCGGCGGCCTCGCGCAAGTCCTCGGCCTGTGGCGCACCACCGTCTACTTCACGCCCGCAACCCAGCGCGCTACGGTCCAATCCCTGCCGATTACGGCGCACAAGCGCCTGAAGCAAGTGGCGAACTTCCTCGCTGGCGACCGTTTCTCGATCGGCGAGATTGAAGTCTCGGCGTTTTCCATCCCGCACGATGCGGCCGACCCGGTCGGCTTTACGTTTTGCTGCGACGGCACAAAAGTCGCCATCGTTACCGATCTTGGCTATCTGCCCGAGCTTGTGAAGCACCACCTGCGCGGCGCGGATTGCTTGATCCTCGAATCGAATCACGATTTGGAAATGCTGAAGGTGGGACCTTATCCGTGGCACATCAAGCAGCGGGTGATGAGCCGTACCGGCCATCTTTCGAATGACTCGGTGAGCAATTATCTCTCTGACCCGGAAGCCTTCGATGGTGCGGCGCGCTTCGTCGTGCTTGCGCACCTCTCCGAAAACAATAACAACCCCGATGTCGCCCGGATCTCCGCCGAAGAAGCCTTGCGCCGCCGCCCCGCCGAGGCCGCTTTTCACGGCGAGCTGTGCATCGCCTCGCAGCGCATCCCCATGGGACCATTCTGCCTGTAGCGAACGTCCTCTAAACTCTACTTTGCCGGACCCGTCAGTACTTCTTCGAAAAATTCCAGCGCGCGCGGGTCGTGCGATTGTCCCAGCCAAAACATCGCCTGCTTCCGCACCGCCGGATTCCTGTTTTTGCGCGCCACCTGAATCAGCATCGGCACGCCTTCCTCTTTCGGCAATTGCGAGAGCGCAAACACAGCCTTTTTCTTCACTTCAGTGTCGGGATCGTTTTCAATTGCCTCGCTGATCGCGCCCACCGCGCGCTGCCCGGCCTTCTGCGCCAGCCAGAAAAGCGCTTGCTCGCGGACGCTGGTGCTTTCGTCGTCGTGCGCCATGCGAATCATGTCGTCAATCGCGCCTGGCTCACGGCTCACCGAAAACGCAAAGGCCACCTGCTCGCGCACTTTCGTGCTCGGATCGCTCTTCGCCATGCGCTTCAGCGCCGCCTGGCCTGCCGCCCCGCGCGCTGTGCCCATCCAAAACGCCGTCTGTGAGCGCAGCTTCTCGGGCCGTTCCGCCGTGACAAACGTCTCGAGCGCCTTGTCTACCGACGGATCGCATTGCATCACGATCGCCACCAGCGCGCCGTTTGCCGGTTCTCTGTCCTCGCGGTCAACAAAATCGCTGGAGGTCACGATCTTCGCCAGCAGCGCCACGCTCTCTTGCGGCTTCGCATCGGTCACCCAAATCACGCGTAAGCCGCCGGCATCGAGCTGGCAATCTTCCGTAAACGTGCGCACCTTGCCGATGTGGTGATCCGCTACGCGCAGCAGCACAAACATCTCGGACGAACCTTCCAGTTTCACCGTCCCGCCCGCCGCTTTACCGCCGTCGTTCGTGGCGATGTTGTTGCTGCTCGAGCCTTCGAGCGAACACGGCCCGCAATCGCGGTTCCCGTTAGACCAGTTGCCGCAACACATCGAGCGCTCTTCGCCGTCGCGCGCCGGCATCATCGGTACCGCGTACCCCACCCACACCGGTGACGCCTCCGCCGCGCTCAATGACTGGATCGTGGCGTCGAGCGAGCCTGAGACTCCGCGCGCTTCCACCTGCGCGTTGATGAATTTCGGCTGGTCCGCTGCCGCAAGCGTCGAGGCTAGGAGCAGTGTGATCGCCGAGACTGCAAATCGAAAAGTTCTCATCGCATCACCTACTTACTTAGGATTTCCATCAGATAATCGGTCGCGTCCTTAGAAGCCATGATCGAGAGTTTTGAGACGATGTCTTTCTTCATGTTCGGATCGGTCTCTTTTCGCGCCAGCGCGACCAGGCCCTTGGCGTCGCCGCTCAGAAATAGCGCGTTGATCACCTTGCCCCGCACTTCCGGGTCCTGATCCGAAGCGTAAATCGAAAGCAGGATTGGCTCGGTGTGCTGCCCCATAAGGCCAAGATCGTTGATCGCCGCAAGCCGCAGCGTGTGATCCTTCTCGTTGCGGGCCAACTCGCCGACCTTGTCCATGTTTCCGGACTGCCACAGCGCGGTAAGAATCTGCTTCTTCACCTCCACCGACGATTCCGTCTGGTAAAGCTGCCAGATTTCGCTTTGCGCGCCCATCATTCCAAGTTGCCGGATGGCTTCCGCGCGCAGTTCCGGTGTCTTTTCGCCTTTCGCCGCATTCAAAATGCGCTCGCGATCGCCGGATAGCATGAACGCCTGCAAGATGCGCTTCTTCAAGTCCACATCGCTCGATGAGCTATAAATCTGCTCGAGCGTTTGCTGGCCCGCCGAACCGCCGAATAGGCCCAAGTCCTGAATGGCCTTGCGCTGCAGCTCGGGATTCGATTCGCCGCGCGCGATCTTGGCCATCACGTCGCGCGCCTGCTGCGAATTGGATTGCGCCAGCACAAAAAGCGCTTGCGAGCCGATCTTCGGGCAGTCGTTGCCGTGCAGCATTTTTTCGAGAAACGGTATGGCCTTCTCCGGGTCGGCTTGCTGCAGGCCGTTCAGCGCCAGCAGCTTCAATTCGCAGTCGCTCTGCGCCTCAGGCGCAACCGGCTGCCCGTCCGATTGATGAACCTCCACATCCAGCGCCTTGGCGTCGTTCAGCCACCGGCTCTGCGGAAAATCCTTCTCGAGCGTCGCTGTGGTTGCCAGGGCATCCGCGCGCCGGCCCTGCTTGTATTGCGCCCAAGCTTTCAAATAGAGCGCGGCGTCCACATGGCGGCCATGCATTTCGATCACCTGATCGAATTTCTCAACAGCTCTGTCCCACTTGGCCTCGTCAATCGCATCTTGGCCGTCGTCGTAAAGCTCTGCTTCGCGCTCGACTTTTTCCTGCTCGCGATCGTCATCACCACCCACGTCGATTCCGGAAAGCGAATCGAACCCGGAAAGCCCCGCTAACCCTTCAATCGATTCAAGATTGGACACACTCGACAAGTTTGCGAGCGGTGCGAGCGTCTCTGGCAGCCGCTCCAGAGCGGCATTCCATTGCGGCTCCATCCGCTCAACTCGCTCCAGCGCTTCCCCCGCGCGATCCAATTCGCCCACGCCGATGGAAACGCCGTCGCTCACCGCCGTTCCGATTCCCGCCGCCGTTCCGACACCCTGGGATACGCCGCTTCCTGCGCCTTGTGACACGCCGCTTCCCACACCCTGGGATACGCCGCTGCCAACGCTCTGCGCTCCTGCCGGCGCCACCAAAAACAGCGCCGCCATCGCACTCACAATTCCCGCATGCACCAAATTCCTGTTGCTGCCCATTTGCCGTTCCTCTTTCTTTCCGACCACCGCAAAGCATTTTCTACAAGCCGCTCGATGCCGCTCCCGGCACGCTTGCTTTCTCGCGCTGACGCACCGACGAATCCAGCACGCGCACTTCCAGCAATAGCCCGCGCGCCTCGATGTGCTTCCGCAATTGCTCGAGATCGGCCGCCGTCATGTTTGACGGGCTGTGCGCGATTTCGAGCAGTACCGGTTCGAGTTCATCCAGCACGCTCGCCACCGCGTTGTCTCCCGTGTGCATAGCTGTCTGACGGTACAATCGGTTTGCGGTTAGTAATTCTTCCGCGCGTTGTTGCTCGTGCGTGATGTCTTCGCTTGGCGCCGCTTTGCTTCCTTTGCCCGCGCCCTTCACATCCGCATTTGAAATCTCGAGCAGCACCATCTGCGCGCGGTCTAAGTGATCGCCCACCGCAAAAAGCAGCACGCGCTCTTTACCCTGCGCCAAAGTAGGAGCGGGAGGAGGAGCGATCGCCACATTCACCGACTGCATCTGTACGCCGGGCCAATGTCTCCGCGCAAAGAATGCCGCCGCGATCATCACTGCCACGCTGGCCGCCGCGGCCAGCCGCCGCGGCGCAAATAGTTGCGTCCACGGGAACCATTCGCGCGCGCCGGCCCGTGGCGCTCCCGGGACCGCGGCGCTCAATTTCGGCTCGATCTGATTCCACAGCCGCGTTTCATATCCCGCATCCGGCTCGACCAGCGGCATGGCGTCCACGGCTTCGAGCACGCGCGCAAGCGCCTCGTAATTTCTGCGGCACGCATCGCACTCGCGCAGATGCTCGCCAATCGCTTTGCTCGACGCCGAATCGGGCAGCTCGCTGTACCGATACTCAATCAACTGCTCTTCGCTGGCATGCTTCATCTTGTTTTCGCTCATCTTGCGGGCCTCGCCTGCGGGGCCGTGTACGGCTCCAGATGCTTCCTCAGTTTTTGTACGGCGCGGAAAACGCTATTCTTTGTTGATCCATTGTTCAATCCGACGGCTTTGCCGATCTCTTCAATCGAGCAGCCATCGAAATGCCGCATCACAAATGCCGTTCGCTCCACGGGGCTCAGCGTCGCCATCGCTTCGCGGACCTGCTCGCGCAGTTCCACGCTCAGTGCGAGCCGATCCGGTGCCGGCGCGCTGCTTGCCACGCGCTCCATCAGGCTCGGTGCGCCTTCCTCCTCATCTCTCGCGGAAGGTTGCGCGCGCTGATCCATTTCCGAGCGGCGCTTGCGCATCAGGTCCAAAGCGCAGTTCACGCCAATGCGGTAAAGCCAGGTGCCGAAGTTTGATCGTGATTCGAATCGGTCGAGCCGCCGGTAAGCCCGCAGCATCGCTTCCTGCACCACTTCCTCGGCGTCGTGTTCGTTGCCCGTCATTCGATAGGCCAGTCGGAAAATACTACGGCTATGGCGCTCGACCAGCACGCGAAACGCGTCGTGGTCGCCGCCCAAGGCCTGCATCACCTGCGCCGCGTCTCCGCCTTCCATCCGATTCATTAGACCGGAATTATCTCCCCTGGTTAGGTGCCAATTACGCAAAGAAGTTCGTTCCGGTGGGAATCTACCACGCGCCAACTAACACAGCGGAAAGGAATTATGGTGAGCAGTCTTACGCCTGCGCGTCATCTACGCAATAGCGGGGCGCGTCTTACCGAAGCCAGTCGCCTGTTCGAACGCGTGCGCCATTTGCAGGACGCTGAAGTCTTCTTTGTCGCGGCCGACGATCTGCACGCCCACCGGAAGTCCTTCAGCCGTGAAACCGCCCGGCACCGAAGCCGCTGGATTGCCCGTTGCCGAGATATACCAGCAGGACTTCATCCAGTCGATGTAGTTATCGAATTTCACGCCCGCGATCTCGGAGGGGTATGGCGTGTTGACGTCGAATGCCGGCAACTGCGTGGTGGGCAAAACGAAGTATTCGTACCTTTCGAGGAATGCCTGAAAGCGCCGCCAGAGCTGGCCGTGGGCAGTCTCGGCGCGCGCTACATCGGCACCTGTTAGTCGCAGCCCGTCCTCGATCTCACCCTTGAGCGTGTCCTTGAAAGCGTCCGGGTGCTCATTCAGCCGTGCGCCATAAGCATTCGCCGAGCTCCAAGCACGCAGCACGCGAAACGCGATCTCCGCGGGGGCGAAGTCCGGCTCCGCTTGCTCGACGATGCACCCCAGCGATTCAAATGTCTTCCGGTGCCCATCCACCACGGTGCGCACGCGCCCGTCGAAGGGCACTCCGCCCAGGTCCTTGAACCAAGCCACGCGCACACCTTTGAAGTTACGGTCGAGCGGGCGTGCGAAAAGTTCTCCGGGTTCGTTGATGGAGAGCGGCGCGCGGGAATCTGGCCCCGCGATCGTGCTCAGCACGAAGGCAAGGTCGGCCACCGAACGCCCCAAGCATCCCGCGGTACTCAGCGTCGACCACGCGAAGGCCGCTTTCGGGTTCGGTACGCGCCCGATTGAAGGTCGGAAGCCAACTACGTTGCAGAATGCAGCGGGATTGCGCAGCGAACCTCCGGTATCGGAGCCGCTGGCCACGGGCGCGAACCCGCAGGCCAATGTGACGGCGGCGCCGCCCGAAGATCCGCCGCATGTCTTCGTCAGGTCGTAGGGATTGTGCGTCGCGCCGAAAACTTTGTTGAACGTCTGCGATCCCGCGCCGAATTCTGGCGTGTTGGTCTTGCCGATGGTGATTGCGCCCGCGCGCCGCATCCGCTCGACAACAATATCGTCTTCGGTGGGGATGTAGTCTTTATAGAGCGGCGATCCAAATGTAGTGCGGATGCCGCGTGTTTCCAGCAGGTCCTTGTGCGCGACGGGCAGGCCATGCAGCGGCCCCAAATTTTCTTTGTGCGCCTGCATCTCATCGGCCTTCGCAGCAGCGGCGGCCATTTCCGGCGCCAAAGTGACGATGGCATTAACCTTCGGGTTTACACGCTCGATCTGTTGCAGATGCGCGGCCAGTGTTTCGCGCGCCGACAGATTCTTGGTGCGGATCAGCCGGGCCATCTCCACTGTGCTCATAAAACAAACGGAAGGAGCGGTGGCCTGAGCCTCCAGAGTGCCCTCGAGGAGAGCCACACCCGCCATTCCCAATAGTATTTCGCGGCGGGTTGGGTGGTTCTCACTCACGGGTGTGTGAGTCTATCACGCGACGCACGTTTTCAGCCCGACACGCGCAGTGATCTTGAGCAGGCTCCGCGCCCCAAAAGTTCTCTCCGCACGCGATCCAGATCCACATCTCCGGCACCACGCTGACACCCGCTGCGGGAACGGATGCCCCCGTGACGCTGCCGCCAATGCGAGCTGCACCGGCCAGGGTTTGACCAGATCCTTCGCTGCCAGGGGCTAAGCACGCTCGTTCAAGAATCCTGCCTGCGCAGTGCAAGAGCAAAGTCCCCCAGGTTCTCGGTTGGTCGGCAAACCGGGAGTGATCTAATGTGGGCCATCCAAACTGACCCACTACCCTACACCCCCGGAGATTCCGTCCGGAACAATTTCGAGTATGATGGTGAGCCGTTTTCCGTCTGACATTTCTGTGATCGCTGCGCGGCTCGGGCTGTACGCCGCTCGCGCCACGATCAAAGGAGCGCGTTTTGATCCCGCGTTACACCCGCAAAGAGATGGGCCGCATCTGGAGCGATGAAAACCGTTTCCAAAAATGGCTGGACGTGGAAATCGCCGCCACCGAAACGCTCGCCGAGGCGGGACAGGTGCCAAAGGAAGCCGCGGCACGCATCCGCGATAAGGCGCGCATCAACGTCGAGCGCATCGCCGAAATCGAAGCGCGCGTACGCCACGATGTGATCGCTTTCACGATGACGGTTGGCGAATCCATCGCCGACCCGCCCGCCGCGCGCTGGCTGCATTACGGCCTCACCTCGAATGACGTCGTGGACACCGCGCAGGCCCTCCTGATCCGCGAGGCTTCGCAGCTCATCGAAGCGGGCCTCGCCAAATTTGGCGAGGTGCTCGAACGCCGTGCCCGTGAATTCCAGCACACGCCGCAGATCGGCCGCACGCACGGCATTCACGCCGAGCCCATCACCTTTGGCCTGAAAATCGCGAATTGGTACGCGGAGAATCGTCGCAATCAGGAGCGCTTTCGCGCCGCCGCCCGGCAAATGGCCGTCGGCAAGATTTCCGGAGCCGTCGGCAATTGCGCGCACTTGGGCGCCGAAATCGAGCAGAAGATTTGCGCGCGGCTGGGGCTCGCCACCGATCCGGTCACTTCGCAGGTGATCCAGCGCGACCGCCACGCGCAGTACGTCGCGACGCTCGCGATCGTCGCGGCCACTCTCGAAAAAATCGCGCTCGAGATTCGGCACTTGCAGCGCACCGAAGTTCGCGAAGCCGAGGAACCCTTCGGCGGCGAGCAGCGCGGCAGTTCAGCCATGCCGCACAAACGCAACCCGGTCGGCGCAGAACAGGTGGGCGGGCTCGCGCGCGTGGTCCGCGCCAATAGCCTTGCCGCCATGGAAAATATCGCGCTGTGGCACGAGCGCGACATCTCGCACAGTTCCTTCGAACGCATCATTCTGCCCGACTCCACCATTCTCGTGGACTACATGCTCGCGCGCATGACGGACATCGTCTCGGGAATGCGCGTCTTCCCCGAACGCATGAAGCACAATCTGGATTCCACTGGCGGCCTGATTTTCTCGGGGCAATTGCTTCTCGATCTCGTGGAAGCCGGCGCGCCTCGCGACGATGCTTACAAATGGGTGCAGGAACACGCCATGGCCGCCTGGGAGTCGGGCACGAGCTTTCGCGAGCGCGTGGCGGGCGATCCGCGCATCACAAGATATCTAAATGGCGCGGCTATCGGCCATGCCTTCGATCTGAATCGCCAGCTTCATGCAGTGGATTCGATCTTTGCTCGTGTCTTCGTCTGAGCGTCCCAGAGCGGTCGCGGCGGATACCTGGATCGCCTGCGTTAATCTACGCCGCAGCGATTGTCTTCTAATGATTGCCATCTAATCTGCAAATCCTACGGCTTTTCCCTTGACACTCGGCGAACCCGATTGTTAATTTGGATATCCCTTCCCCTTAACGGATTATTCTTTTCCTCTCGCGGACAACCGAGTTGCTTAACTGCGTTCCTTAACTGCGTTGCTTAACCAATTTGCTTAACCGAGGCATTTAATCGGGTTACTACGGTTGCGCTGCGCGGGCTTTCGAGGTCATCATGTCCGTCCCAGATACACCGGTTACGATTCTTCTCGCCGACGACAACAACGGCGTTCGAGACATGTTGGCGCACATGCTCGAGTCGCACGGTTACCAAGTCATCTGCGCGCAGGATGGCAATCAGGCCCTCGAACTGCTCTCAAGCCATTCGGTGGATTTGGTGCTGCTCGATGTGCTGATGCCGCAGCGCTCCGGTCTTGCTGTTTGCCGGGATATCAAATCTCACGCCGAGACGCGGCTTATCCCCGTCGTGCTGATCACCGGGCTCGCCAGTTCCGGCAACCGCATGGAAGGAATTGAAAGCGGCGCCGATGATTTCATCCGCAAACCGGTCCACCAGGAGGAATTGCTGGCCCGCGTACGCTCGCTGGTGAAGCTCAAACGCTATACCGACGAACTCGAAAGCGCCGAAACGGTTGTCTGCACGCTGGCGCGCAGCATTGAAGCGAAAGATCCCTACACCGAGGGGCATTGCGACCGCCTTGCGCATTATGCCGTGGCTCTCGCGCAGGAGCTCGGCCTGCCGGAAGACCAGTGCGTCGCATTGCGCCGCGCCGGCATCGTGCACGATATCGGCAAAGTCGCCGTGCCCGACCACATCCTGTTGAAGCCCGGCCCGCTCACCAAAGAAGAACGCAACGTGATGGAGATGCATCCGCAGGTTGGCGAGCGTATCTGCGCGCCGCTGAAATCATTCCGCCTTGTGCTGCCAATCATCCGCCACCATCACGAAAAGCAGGATTGCAGCGGATATCCCGATCACCTGCAGGGCGAGCACGTTCCGCTCGGCGCGCGAATTCTACAGACCGCCGATCTTTATGACGCGCTGACCACAGACCGGCCATACCGCGCCGCGCTGGCGCCTCTCCGAGCCTTCCAGATGCTCCGCTCGGAATGCGATCGCGGCTGGTGAGACCGCCGTTTGTTCGATTGTTTCGAGAGTTTGATCGCGGCGCAGCCACACCTGGCCGGCCTTTGCACGGTCTGAGTGATTGCACTTCAGTGCCGCGCCAGGAGAGCGTCCCTACTGGACGCGCTGGACGTAACGCGCCTCGGAAGTATCTACCTTCACTACGTCGCCGGTGTTGACGAATGGCGGCACCTGAATGGTGAGCCCCGTCTCGAGTTTTGCGTTCTTCATCACCGCGCTGGCCGTGGCTTTCTGCAGCGTCGGCTCGGTATCCACCACCTTCAGATCAACCGTGTCTGGCACGGCCACACCGACCGGCTTGCCCTCGAAGTACTCGATCTTCACGTTCATGTCGCCAATCAGGTAGTAGACACTATCCCCAAGAACGTCGGCGGAGAGGGTCATCTGCTCGTAGTTCTCGATGTTCATGAAGTGGTAGCCTTCACCATCGGAATAAAGATATTGGAATTCAATCTCGTCGAAGATGGCGCGCTCGAGGAATTCCTCCGCCCGGAACCGGTAATCAATAATCGAGCCATTGCGCAGGTTGCGCATCTTGGTCGCCATCGCGGCGCGCTTATTGCCCGGCGTGCGGTGATCCACGCTGAACACCGTATAGAGTTCGCCCTCGTGGCGGATAATCATTCCGGGACGCAATTGCGTCGCTTTAATCATGTGGTTCTCCTGATTCCTCGGGATCAAACGGCAGGCGGACCGAAGCCGGCTGCTTCCACGGCGAAGCGGCCTGCGGGCGAACGCCGTTTCGCGAAACTACATTATAGCTGGGCGCGGAAAAAACGGTCAACGCAGCCTGCTGCCAGCCTGCTGCATTTCACCCGCGAGCGGTTATTTCCTGGACTTATTGCGATTTTGGTTGCGCCATGGCCTTCTCCACATCGACGGCGGAGCGCGGAAGGCGCGCGGTGAGCAATTTGTATCCCGTGTCCGTAATCAGCACATCATCTTCAATGCGCACGCCGAGCTTTTCTTCCGGAATGTAGATTCCGGGCTCCATGGTGACCACCATGCCGGGTTCAAGCGGGCGGTTCGGGTCACCGGCGTCGTGAACGTCCAGACCGATATGGTGCCCCAGCCCGTGGATGAAATACTTGCCGAGCGGCTGGCCGTGCAGGTCTTTGCCGTGGCTATTGATGTAATCGAGGGCGATCTTGCCAAGTCCGCTGGGGCCGCGCCCCAGGCGAGCGCCGGGCTTGATCGCGTCCATCGCGGCCTGCTGAGCGCTGTAGACGATGTCATAGATTTCGCGCTGCCGCGCGGTGAATTTGCCGTTGGCGGGAAGCGTGCGCGTGATGTCCGCCGTGTAACCGGAGAATTGGCCGCCAACGTCCAGCACGACGATATCTCCATCCTGAATCTGCGCGCCGATTTTGTCGTAGTGTAGCACGGTGGAATTGAATCCCGCACCGACGATCGGCGAATACGCTTCCGTTTCACAGCCGCCGGCAAAGTGAATTTCTTCCATACGCGCGGCGACTTGATACTCGTAAAGTCCAGGACGCATCATCTTCATGGCGGCGAGGTGCGCATCCACGGATAGCTCGATCGCGCGCGTGAGCAGCGCAATTTCGCCGGCAGATTTGATCTGCCGCATCGCGCCGATTTGCGGCTCGATCTGCTGGAGTTTCGCGCCGGGATCGTATTGCGTTAGCCAGGTGGCCCAATCCTGCCGGTACGGATAGCCTGCGTTGGAAGCGTCCGTGGGCAAGAGCGTGTAAAGCGCGGGCGAGATTTTGGCGAGCGTCGCGAGATCCTCCTGGAGTTTGCCGAGGAGTTCGATCGTGGCGAAGCCTGTCTTTCCGTGCGCATCGGGATCCAAGGCGCCGATGCGCGGCCCGTTCCACGCTTCCTGCAAAACGTTGCGCGGCGGCAAATAGAGAATTTCCTCGGAGCCGGTCCAGCCTTTTGCGGCGACGCTGTCTGGGACCAGAAGAAGCGCGGCGCCTTCTTCATTGTGTCCCGTGAGGTAGTAAAAATAAGGCTCCTGATTGAAGACGTAAGCCTCGCTGGCATTTTCCTTCCCGGTATAGCCGAAGATGACGATTGGCGCGTCCACTTGAGCGGCGAGACGCGCGCGGCGTGAAGCATATTCGCTATTCGGTTCCCGCTGCCGATATTGCGCCTGAGCCGGCGACGCGAGCACGCCGAGCAGAATCGCGGCGAGCAATAGCGCTTGGCAAATTCTGCTGCTACGTGTGTGACGACGGACCAAATCTCACCTCGATCGTGGACTGAGCCTTATACCGCAATTCTCTCGCCGGGTTTTTGTCGCTCGGTTCTGAGAAAGACTATTCTAATTCGCATTGGCTGACGCCCATGCGCAAATTTGAATCACGACTTAAGCTGCTTGCACCTCGAAATTGGTAATTTCGGACTCCATCTCGACTGGAGTGTAATTTTCCGTGCTGGGCAGATGAAGACATTAGACGTGTTTCTAAACTTTCCGGTCGCCGATATGAACCGGAACGTATTGTGGCGCCATCCGGAAAAAGTCAGTCTTCCTCAGGTGACGAGGATGACGGCGTTTTGGGGCGACGGATCGTGGCGGGACATTGCATACCAGACCACAAGGAATCTGTTTGGATATCCCGAGAAGGAACCTAATGAAGTGGTGGCTGAGGCATTCTGACAGAGGCTGAAGCGGGTCGCAGGCTTTGAACGAGTTCCCGAGCCATTGCCCATGAGGAATTCCACCGGTGCTGTGGTTTACTATTTGTTTTTCGCGTCGCAAGTCGATACTGCGGAGAAGATCGTTGTCGATGTTTTCCGTACGTACGGGCAACAAAGGAGCTAGTCATGTCTCTAGAATCAGCGATTGAATGGACGGACGCGACGTGGAATCCCGTTAGGGGATGTACCAAAATCAGCTCTGACTGCAAGCATTGCTATGCTGAGACATTTACCGAACGGTTTCGGGGAGTTAAAGGGCATCCCTACGAAAAGGGATTTGACCTCCGTTTAGTGCCGGAGAAACTCGGCGAGCCCTTGCGCTGGCGGACTCCGAAGATGATTTTCGTCAACTCAATGAGCGACCTTTTCCACGACGCGGTTCCTGAGGAATATGTCGAGGCGGTAGCCAAGGTCATGGCGTTGGCCAAATGGCACACTTACCAAGTTCTGACGAAGCGCTCGGAGCGACTCGGGAAGCTTCTGAATTCTAAGCTGCGCCTTGCTAGCGAGCAGTCGCATATTTGGTGGGGAGTTAGCGTCGAAGATCGCAGGCACGGTGTGCCACGCATCGAAGATTTGCAAAATGCGAGTGCCACGATCCGTTTTCTGTCTGTTGAGCCGCTATTGGAAGATGTGGGAAAGCTCAATCTGAGCGGGATCGGTTGGGTGATCGTAGGGGGCGAAAGCGGTCTAGGCGCAAGGCCCATGAGAAAAGAGTGGGTAATAGCTATTCGAGATCAGTGCAGACGCGCGGGTGTGCCATTTTTCTTCAAGCAATGGGGTGGGGTTCGGAAAGCTGTCTTCGGCAGAAAGCTGGACGGCAGGACCTACGATGAGTTCCCTCGACGCATCAGGCATCCAGTTCTATCTACTGATAATTGCCTTTCGCTTGCCGCAGACGTTGAGGCGACCTTCGAGCGAATGGATCTTGTAGAGTGCCAGGCGTGATGTTCAATGAATGAAGAATAACTTCAAGCATCGGCTACCTGGCGTTCGGCTTTTATGTTGAGGTGGAGAAGGCAGATGCGAGCGACGAACTGCGCTCTCTTGGTACCGGTTTTGTGTTTGATTTGGCAATTAGTAGCAATGCAGAGACAGGGCAGAGCCTAGCTGCTGATCGATATGGCGGAGACCAGAATCGGCCGGCGCCACGAGTCTTCGCCGACTTGGGTGATAGGCACGGTTGGCAAGAGTATCGAAGTACAAGGATGTGGCTGCGCTAGAGCCTGGGTTTGGGCAAAAAAAAACGAAGGCCCGGCGCGCGCGATGCGCGGCCGGGCCTTAAGTCCTGCGGAGTGAAAATTTACTTGGCGAGTTCGGCTACCGCGACGGCACAGACCGGCGCGGAAGCGGACGCCGGGACTGCCGACTTTGACGACGTGCGGCGCACTACCCAGGCAAGTCCCAGTAGCCCAAAACCCAGCAGCAGCAGGCTGGATGATTCGGGTGCGGGCGCGACCGAGAAGGTCACCGGAGTAAGAACGAAGTCATTTGGATAGCTGGCGCCGCCTACATAGACCGCGTCGTAATATGAGTCTGTATCGTAATAGAGGTTCACCGGCTGCGATTGGCCCTGGACGGTGAACAGCACTCCATTCAAATCGAGCTGGGGGGTCGTCCCGATCATAATCAGGTTGTCGTAGGTGAAATTGTCGCCGTCGGGCACGGTGAAATACCCGGAATTAGCGACCGCGACCATGCCAGTGATCGTGGCACCATTTTGGGTGCCTGTGACGGACGTGACGGTATAGGTGCCGCCCCCGTCCGGGGTCGCGACAAAGGACCCCATTCCCGTAATCCCTACGCCTGAGTAGGAGAAGTTGAAGCTATCTGCGGATGCGCCTTTGGCAAAGAGCATCAGGGCGGCCAGGGCGCCCATCAGAACTGCTTTGCGAACCAGGGAACTCATTGTTCCTCACTTTCGTTCTGTAAGTCCTAATCAACGCGTGCAGTTTCTCGATTTTCAGGAGGTACAGCAATAGACCCGCAGTACTACAGGGCATTCAAATCGCTGATATAGAAGGAGATAAGCTGGGGCGCTGGGACGCCCCAAAAACGCCAAAAGGGCTTGCAGCATGGGAGTACAGGTACTGATCTGATCACAGGCAACATTAAGATGTGTGTGGCCGAGTGCGAAACGGATGCGTAGCGGGTCGTACGAGGCTGTGCGGGGGCATCTGCTGCGGCGTACGTCCAGGTTACCCTGGCGCCTGAACGCCGCCATTCGACTTCCTTAATTGGGAATGGTTGATTTGGGGACGACTGCCGGGAAGCCCGGTGGCGGTGCTGTGGTTCCGCTGGATTACCAAGGCCGTTGAAGCGGCTTCACTAACGTTTCTCCTCGGCAAGGCTACCTCCAGATACCGAAGGACTTAGCGCCTACTTCGCTCCCGCCAGGCGTCTGTGGAGGCCGCCACGTCTAGCGAGTAGGTAACTCGTACCTAACTCGGTACTGAAAGTACCATGGACCATGGCAGGCGCTCGCCACAGAATCCACATCGGGAAAGCTAGTGCGGAGTGGGGGTTTTACCTGCATTCGCATGCGGAGAGAATTGTGAAGAACAAGTGGATTGCGCGTGTGACCGACATCAATAAAGAGCTGTTATTGATCCTCTCTATTATTGCCTCGGCGGGAATCGTCAACTTCTTTATCGCGGGTCAGCGGCTGGTGCTGACGTTTTACAATCTTCCAACACTTTTTGCAGCTTATTATTTCGGACGGCGCCGCGCTGTGGGGGCAGCGGCGGCCTCGATCCTCTTTATCGTTTGGATGAATATGATGAACCCCCTGGCGCTTGGCAGTGGCCTGCGCGCCGAAACGCGAGGCCTACTGACCTGGTCCGACCTGACGGTGTGGGCGGGCTTCCTGCTGATCTCGGCCTATGCGACCGGGACACTTTATGAGAACGGCCAGCGGAACCTGCAGGAATTGCGCGAGACCTATTACGGTGTGCTGCAAATCCTGAACCAGTTTATCGCGAACGACAAGTTCACCCAGAACCATTCCTACCGCGTCTCCGTGTATGCCACGCAGATTGCCGCCGAAATGGGACTGCGTCACGAGCAGATCGAAGACGTGCGCGCCGCAGCGCTGCTGCACGATGTGGGAAAACTCGAGACGAGCCGCGACGTCCTTTACAAAGCTGCGCGCCTAACCGACACCGAAATGAGCGAAATGAAGAGCCACGTGGATAAGGGCGTTGGGCTGCTGAGTCCCGTGGGCGGATCGCTTCGCCGCGTGCTGCCGATCATCCTTGCGCATCACGACCGGTTTGACGGGTCCGGCTATCATCCGCGGAAGGGCGAGGACATCCCGATCGAGGCGCGGATCATCAGCGTGGCGGACGTTTACGATTCACTGATCAGCGACCGCCCTTATCGCAAAGCGGTTTCTCCGTTTGAGGCGCGCGACGTGATCCTGCGCGGTTCGGGCGCGGACTTCGATCCTCGCGTGGTGGATGCTTTTGAATCGGCGTTCGCGAGACAGCGATTGGAAGTCTCGGAAGTATTGGTGTGAAGATTAGCAGACATCGGGAATACGAATACTCCTCATAGCGGAACGCAGCGCCAGTTTGATTGTCGCGGCCGCTCCCTCAGACCTGCCATGACTTACGCTCAAACCTACAGGATTCTCCTTAAGGCTCTCTTCCTTTCACGGACATGGCCGTGAATCAAACACATATAGCCCGTAGGTAACCGGTGAGTGTGAGGAGTGTCAGCAAGTGAGAATGAGCCTGTTTTCGTCCCTGCACCGCGTGCTGCTGATCGGAACTTCGGTTGTTGTTTCTTTCGCCGTGACCGCGCCGCAAGCCGGGGCTGATACCGTTGCCTACGTTCAGACCAACCTTGTTTCCAGCAACCAGGCGGATGCTTCTGCGCTGTTGACGGATCCAAATTTGATCAATCCGTGGGGCATAACCAGTTCCGCGACCTCGCCGTTCTGGGTCTCGGACCAGGGAGCCGAGCTCTCCACGTTGTACGCGGTCACCAGCATTACGAATTCGATCAATTCGCTGGTAGTGACGATTCCCGCGCCGAGCACGCCTCCTTCGGGACCCACCGGAGTCGTTTTCAATAGCACGACCGGCTTCGCGATCGGATCAACCGCTAAAGCTGCTAATTTCATTTTTACGACGCTGGCGGGCACGATTGTGGCTTGGAATTCGGCGAGTGGCGCCGTCGTCGCGGCAACAGTTCCCGGCGCAGTTTTCACCGGGCTGGCAGCGAACGGCAACAATCTCTATGCCGCCGATTTCAAGAACAATCAGATCGACGTCTTCAACAGCAGCTTCGTGAAGACGGGATCCTTCACCGATCCTTCGGTACCAGCGGGCTACGCGCCTTACAACGTTCATACGATCAATGGAATGCTCTACGTGGAGTATGCGCCGGTGGGGACAAACGGCCTGCCGGTCTTAGGAAGCGGCAACGGGATCGTGGATGTCTTTAATGCGAACGGAACGCTGGTGAAGACGCTAATTAACATGAACAGCAATCTGAATGTGCCGTGGGGGATTGCGCTGGCGCCCGCGGGTTTTGGCCAGTTTGGCGGCGACCTTCTGGTGGGAAATTTCGGCAACGGCGAGATCAACGCGTTTGACCCTGTAACCGGGGCATATCTCGGAACTTTGGACAACGCCCAAGGGAATGCGCTTGTCAATAGCGGCCTCTGGAGTTTGCAGTTTGGCACTGCTGGAAACAACGGCAATCCGGACACGTTGTACTTCACGGCCGGCATCGACGATGAAGCAGAAGGACTCTTCGGCGAGATCAATGCTACTCCCGAGCCTTCCACCTTGGCGTTGTTTGGCGGCGGGCTGCTCAGCTTGATTGGCTCGCGCCGGCGGAAAAAGGCTTAACGGGCCTCGGCGGGGTTGACGCGTTGACGGCGAATGACGCGCGGCGTCGCCTTGGGCGTATTGGGGGGGGGCGTTGCAAGCTTGGCAGCCTTGACGAAATTCCTTCGCGTAGACGCGGGTGGCGAGGAACGGTAGACTTGTTGCTTCGCGCCCGTAGCTCAGCTGGATAGAGCATCTGGCTTCGAACCAGAGGGTCGGGAGTTCGAATCTCTCCGGGCGCACCACTTCTTAAGGCAGTTTATTTTCAATAACCTCGGGCCATACCATTTGGTTTGTTTCGAACTCAAATCCTGCGAAGGACCTCGTCGGCTAATCGTCCAATCAGACCAGGTAAGCTTTTTGTTGGATAAAGCCGAAATCGAAGCCGCTCAGTGGGGGAGAATCTTTACATCAACTTTGAATTCGTGATAATTGCGGAAGTCGATGACGTTGTGGTCGCATTGGTTGGTGCCCCTTTGACAACCCAAGCTCTCGGCATGGACCGGAAGCAGAAACGACGCCCCGTCAATCGTGACGTCCGAATAATCAACTGCGGATTCGATCGTACTCATCGGGAAATCCGACGGTATGTTGCGGGCTTGCATTTCAATTCGCAGGACACGCGCGGTTTTCGGATCGATCCATACGGAGCCTTCATAAGCCGGACTCAGAGTCTGAGAGCCGGCCTGCACCTGCCAGTGCGAATTTTCACTGCGCACTTGAAAGTCGTAAACCTGGGCACTGAGACCCGCAACGGTAGACGCGGCGCCGGACCGGAATTGCGCATCAGTGTTGGGCGAAAAGAGGCTGAGCAGTGTAGACGCAAACTCTCCGGTGGACCGCGACCCACCGATTTCCTGCGGTCATTGATCTTCACGTTGCGATAACTTTCTTGACCGTTACTGTAAATGATTTCAGCCGAAACCACGTCCAGGGGCGTTTGCTCGCGGCCACGCTGGGAAAATCTCGCCATGAACTCCTGGCAGATAAAATTGGGAAGGTTCTCTGAAAACTCGAATGCCGCCCCTCTTGCCCTTTCGATCAAGGCCTCGGCGGGAGTCAGCGAACGCGCGCGCATGGAGTCCGCAGGGGGCGATGCGGCTGGCGGCGGGTCAGGACAGGGAGGCAAATCCGCCTGTTTGCCTCGTTTCAAGATTGGGGGAGCGTCGGAGCAAGGAGGCATACTCTGTGTTTGCGATTGCGTTGGGGGCGGCGGCGCCGCCGATTGCGCCGCCTGGGACTGCGGCGAGGACGCGCTTTGCGCATTCACGGAAATCGGAGCACTCAGAAATAGAGCGAGGAGTCCGCAGCCAAGGCAACTAAATCTCCCACCCGAGTAAGAACGACGCATGATCACTCTCAAGACAGCATACACCGACTCCCTCCGTTGGGAGCATTTTCCGAACCTTTCCTTCGGTGTATCAGGGAGTCACGATTGAAAAATCTGTCTCCCCCCTCCTGACATGGACCGCAGCATTGCAGGTAACCGGGCAAATGGCAGCGGGGTGCTACGCAACCTACAGGCACGATCCAACTGAAAGGTCGAATTGTGGCAAGGCTGACACGAATTCCCTGAAGAAAGTTCTAAAATCGTCCCCTTGGGCGCGCCACTCTTCCTCTTCAATCGAAACACGTTATCCAACCGTTGAAACTAACTCCGATTGGGTACCACTGGGTACAACTTCGAGTCTTGGCGTTTGAACTGGAGCGAAAAGCTCAAACCCGAATCCCGTATCATCAGCGCATAACTTGCGAAACGCCCTGTCTTCCTTGACCTTCGAATAGCCGTCCGTAACGCTCTTGTCCGCGTGCCCAATCCAAAGGCCCACTCGACGAGCCACATACAACGATAGGATGGCAGCGATCGTCGTGCGAATCGAATGCACCAGCCATTCGCGATTTAATTGGGCCGCAAACCGAGTGTCGGCTCCCGCCATACGTCTCTCCCCTTCGCTGCTTCACCGCCGCTATCGCACATGTCGCGCATGGTCGGCAACTTGGCAAGTCATCGTGACCCGTCTGACCTCCCATGTTGGCCAGGCTGCGGAGCGGACGAGTTCAAAACTGAAGGGTCGGACTGTGTCGTTATCGAAGCAGCTCCGCCAGGGCGAGCGTGGGCTAGGCCGCGACCCCGGCCATTTTGCGAAGACGATCAGTCGCGAAATACTGCGCCTGGCCTTCTTCGACAGCCTGCAGAACGAGGCCGGCGACGAATTCGGGCTTGTTACCCTCCGCGTAATGAGCCGAGGGTCCGCCGCCTGCTGAATTGCCCATCCTGTTCTTGCCGAAGTTCGTCGCCGTGATGTCTGGGTAGATTTCGCTAACGACGATGCGGTCCTTTTCCAACTCGGCGCGTGCAGTGAGACTAAAGCCAAGAAGCGCACGCTTCGACGACGTGTAAACACTGTATTGAGGAATAGTCATGAAAGAAGTTCCCGAGTTGATGTTTACGACGCTTCCGCCGCCTTGCGCCCGCATCACCGGAATCACAGCCTGTATTGCCACGATGGGTCCTAGAACATTGAGATGGAAGATTTCGTCAAAAAGCGCAGGTTCGATCTCCTCTATTGCGGCCGCATAGCTACGGCCTGCATTGTTTACGAGACCGTCGATCCGGCCGTAATGCTGGTGCACAGCGCCTACGGCTTCCCGCACTCGATCAAACTGCGTCATGTCTACCGTGAACGGCAAGCTGCCTGGAAGCTTCTGCGCCAATTCCTTCAGCGCATCGGTGCTGCGAGCGAGAAGGGCGACTTTCGCGCCGCGATCAGACAGAGCGATCGCCGTCGACAGCCCTATCCCCGACGAAGCGCCGGTCACAATAAATACGCGATCTTTGATTTCCATCGTTTGATCCTCCCAATTCCATTTTCACGAGCACTTGATTCGGTCCGGCCTGAGGCTGCGGAACGTCTTTGACCTGCCAAGAACCGCTGACAGCGGGAACGACGGCAGCTTGCATAAGAGTCCTTCCTCCGCGCGATTCGATGCAAGCGCCTTCGCGGTCGGTGCATGATTTTGGATTCTAGCCAATCGGCCCCAAGCTGAGGTTAAGGATCACTGGGGTGAGTCGTCGGCCATTCGGAAGTTATCTCGGGCCGCCCCATGGCCCGGCGCGCGCGCCCCATCGGATTTCGTACAAGATTGGGTACAAGAAGAAAGAGGAAGGGCGGCGGTCTCTGATCCGTAAGCGACACCAAACCAACGAGATAGATTTAGACCCGCACCGCTTTCTTGCAGTCTTCGAACCAGAGGGTCGGGAGTTCGAATCTCTCCGGGCGCGCCACTCCTCAAGGCTAGCATGAATGTCGGGAGCCTCGAATACCCGCTGGTTCCGAAGTCCTTTTTGGAGAAAACTGCACAGATGCGCCGCTGGCTAAGTATCTAAGGAGGAGTCCTGTTCACGTCCAGGGATCCGGCTGGTGCATTTTTGTTTCCGGGCCAGAAATGCCGCAAGCGAACCAAACGATATTTAACTACTCGTGGCGCAGCGCGACCATGGGGTCCACGCGCGCAGCGCGCCGCAGAGGAACAAAGCTGGAGATCACCGCGACCGCGATAAGCGTGAAGGCTACGGCGATCAAGGTGACGGGATCGTTTGCCGGGACGCCGAAGAGCACGTGGCCAAGCAAGTGAGAAGCCCCGAAGGTGCACGGAACTCCGACGGCAAGCCCGGCGAGCGCAAGAAGCAGCGTTTCGCGCAATACCATATGGGAGATTGAGTTGCGCGAAGCGCCGAGCGCCATGCGGATGCCGATTTCGCGCGTGCGGCAAGAGACGGAGTAGGAGATCACGCCGAAAATTCCCGTGGCGGCCAGGATGAGAGCCATGGCGGCGAAGAGAACGAGCAATTCCGTGCGGAATTTCGGTTGAGCAACGTTTGTGGCAAGAACGTCGGTCATTTTCGCGATGTCGCCGATGGGCAACTCTTTGTCGATCGCCATGGCATCCTTGCGAATCGCGGCCGCGACGCTTGAGACGGAAAGCGTGGAATTGACAACGAGGTCCGAACCCCAGATGGGAGCTTGCGCGAATGGCACGTACATCATGGGCTTCGGGTCTTCGCCCAGGGCCGAATCGTGCACATCGGCGACGATACCGACGATTTCGCGCGAGACGTCCAGATCCGGCGGAAAAGAGAAGGAAATTCGCTTGCCGATGGGATTCTGATTGGGGAAATAGGCGCGCGCCATGGCGGCGCTGATACAGGTGACGCGCGGTGCGGACATCACGTCGTCTGCGGTGAAGAAACGGCCCACAATGAGCGGAATCCCCATCACGCGAAGATAGTTCGGAGTGGCGGCGACGTAGTCCCCGGTGCGCGATTCCGCCGCGATGGCAGGCGGCTGGCCAACGATTTCGAAGGGAACGCGGAGGCCGGTATCCGCGAGCGGAGTGGGAACGACAAGAGCGGAATCCTGCATCCCCGGCTCGGCTTGAACACGCGCGAGAAGATCGTCCGTGAACGCCAGCCACTGCTGCGGCGTTTTGTACTGGTCGCGCGGCAGTGAGACGTTAGCTTTGACGATGTGAGCGGTGTCAAAGCCGGGACTAACGGCGGTGAGCTTCGAAAAACTGCGAATCAGCAAACCCGCCGCGACCAGAAGCACCATCGCGAGCGCAATCTCCGCTCCGGCAAAAATGCCGCGGGCGCGGCGTCCCCCGGTGCTCTCGCCCGAACGCGTGCCGCCTTCACGAAGGCTCGCTTGCGGATCGGATTTGGCAGCAAGAAATGCAGGCGCCAAACCGAAAAGAAAAATTGCGAGCGCGGAAATGGCCAGCGCGAAGAGAAGCACCACGTGATCCACGCGAATCGGATTCAATTGCGGGACGCTTTTCGGAACGAGTGAGCCGAGAGTGTTGACGCCCCAGTAGGCGAGGAGGATGCCGGCAGCTCCTCCGACCACTCCGAGGACCACAGTTTCGCTCAGCAATTGGCGCACGATGCGGCCGCGCCCTGCGCCGAGCGCCCTGCGGACGGCGATTTCGCGGGTTCGCGAAGTGGCGCGCGTGAGAAGCAGGTTCGCGAGATTCGCGCAGGCGATCACAAGCACGAGCGCGACCGCGCCCAGAAGCACCAGGAGCGAAGAGCGAACATCGCCGACAATCAAGCGTTGAAGCGGTAACAGGTGAATCTCCCAGCCGGCGTTCTCGGCTGGAAATTGCTTTGCGAGATGCTGGCCGATCGCATCGAGCTCCGCCTGGGCCTCGGCGAGGGAAACGCCGGGCTTGAGCCGGCCGGTGGTGACCAGCCAGTGCCTGGCGCGGAGGTTCATCCACGACTCGAACTGCGGATCCTGGCCCACGGGTACCCAAACTTCGCGCGTGCCGGACAACAGCGGAAAGGTGAACTTTGACGGCATGACGCCGACCACGGTGAAGGCGCGCTTATCGAGATTGATCGAGGCGCCGATGATGTTAGGGTCCGCCGAGAAAAAGCTGCGCCACACACTTTCGTTGAGGATGACAACATGTGGCGCGCCGGGTTTGCCGTCTTCGGGCCGGAACATGCGTCCGAGAATGGGCTGCTGCTCGAAGACGGAGAAGAGCTCGGGAGTGACATCGCCCACCCTAACGATAGAGGGATCGCCATGTCCGGTGAGAGTCAGCTCGTGGGCCGAGGCTCCGGTCATGCCGCTAAAAGCGGTGTCCTGCGCGATCACGTCCTGCAGGTCGAGGTAGGAGAAACCGGCTTGGACGCTGGCGTCCTGCGTGCGTTGCTGGAAGATCGTGTAAAGCTGCTGCGAATCGAGATAGGGGAGCGGCTTGAGCACAACCGCATAGACGACGCTGAAAATAGCGGTGTTTACGCCGATTCCAAGCGCGAGCGTTAGAACGCAGACGGCAGTGAAGCCGGGGTTCTTGCGCAAGATGCGGAAGGTGTAGCAGATGTCTTGCCAGAAATTTTCGAACCAGGGGAAGGTCCAAATTTCAAGAGAGGATTCTTTCAGCAAGGTGGCGTTGCCGAATTGGCGCCGAGCAGCGTAATGCGCCTCATCGTCAGATACACTGGCCCCCGCGGTTCCGTCCCCGCCCGTTCCGGCCGCATTGGCCCCTACGTGACCGCCAACCTGCCTCACCTTCTCCTCCGCCATTTCGCGGTGGATGCGCATCTCTTCCTGCAGCTCGCGATCAAAGCGGTCGCGGTTAAGCAGAAAGCGGATTCGCTTCCAAAGCTTCATGGCGTTTCCATCACGCGGGCAATGCCTACGAGCAGTGCATCGAAGCTCCTCTTTTCCTGGGTAAGCTGCTTGCGTCCTGCGGCGGTGATCTTGTAGAAGCGAGCCTTGCGGTTATTTTCGGAAAGGCCCCATTCGGCGATGACGAAGTCGTTGAGCAAGAGCCGTTGCAGAGCGGGGTAGAGCGAGCCTTCGCCGATTCTCAAAGCGTCTTGGGATACTTGCTGAATATGTTGTGCGATACCGTAGCCGTGATTCGAGCTGCGGCTGAGCGTCCGGAGAATCAGCATTTCCAGCGTGCCTGGCAGGAAATCGGGCTCGGAAGGTCGTCCCATCGATTAACGACGGGAGTGTACCACCAAGCGGGCCGGTGTCAAGGCCGTTCGCAACCCCACAGCCTTGCCGGCACCTCTTCTTCGCCAACTGCAACTGACGCTCGAAGATCTGAAGCTTCAAAAGCGCAGAATCTGCGCTTTTGCCCCTCGTAAATGGAATGATGGACAACGTTCTCCCTTTTCTCGACTGCGATAAATTGCGAAACGGGCCATTTAGGGCCTTTCTCGGGCGCGAGGGGTGATGATCGGTTTCGAAGGCCCTAAACCACATCTCTAACGACGACGGCCGCGTCAAGAGGGATTTCATCCTCTTTTTTTCTTGTGCCTGCACACCCATCCGCTGGCGCCACGGCGCCTAGTTC
>Ga0182024_10001636_pt1 | contig 57123 bp, 49 predicted proteins | sample P32metaG_FD_120480 | JGI IMG/M metagenome (GOLD analysis project Ga0182024, IMG submission 120480) | Permafrost microbial communities from Stordalen Mire, Sweden - P3-2 metaG (Illumina Assembly) | ecosystem: Environmental > Terrestrial > Soil > Wetlands > Permafrost | place: Sweden: Stordalen...
CCGGAGACCCGGACGACGAATTGGCCGTCCGAGGAACGGGTCGTTTGACCGTGCTTCGAGTGCCAGGAGTCGGGGAAGGCATCCCCGGCGCCGGGACGACCCTGCTCGATTGAGGGCATGAAGGTGATGATCTTTTGCCGGGTGCCAGTGCCAGTTTCGAGGCGGGCCAAATCGCCATCATAAATCTTGCGCCCGCGGTGGATCACGATGACCCTCTCGCATAGTTCCTTGATGTCGGCCATGTAGTGGCTTGTAAGGAGGATCGTGACCTTGTGGCGGCGGTTGTACTCGCGAAGGAAATGGCGGACGGCCTTTTGGGAGACGACGTCTAGGCCGATCGTCGGCTCGTCCAGAAATAGAACCCGCGGACGATGCAGGAGGGCGGCGATAAGCTCCATCTTCATTCGCTCGCCGAGGGAAAGCTCACGGACCATCACATTGAGCTTCGGGCGAATTTCCAGGATATCGACGAGATCGTCTAGGGTCTTGCGATAATCTTCCTCGGACAAGCCGTAGATCGCGCGCAAAAGGATAAACGATTCGCTCGCGGGAAGATCCCACCAGAGCTGGTTCTTCTGCCCAAGAACGAGGGCAAAGATCCGCCGGTAGGCATTTTCACGCTTCGACGGGTCGAAACCGGCGACGCGGGCCGTCCCCGATGTGGGCAAGATAAGCCCCGAGAGCATCTTAAGAGTCGTCGTCTTCCCGGCACCATTGGGCCCGAGAAACCCGACGAACTCGCCCTCTTCGATCGAGAAGGAAATGTCATTTGCCGCCGCGGTTTCCTCGAATTCGCGCGAGAAAAGCCCCTTAACCCCTCCCCAGAAGCCAGGTTGCTTCTTGTAGATGCGGAAGACGCGGGTCAGGTGCTTGACTTCAATCATCGACGGGATGGATGGGCGAAGATTTTGGCGAGAAACAAGTGCCTTCAATTACGGAAATCACCAAGCTTCAATAGCGCAAGTCATTGATCTTCATTTCAAACCGTCCCCAGTCTCGTGTAATCGAGGATGGAGTGGCTGATGAATCCTGCGGCGACCGCAGCCCGATCGGTCAGGGGCTCCGGCGGAGACACGTCCAAGCCTGTTTTGTAGACGAGGCGATGGGTTCCGTCATCGGATTGGGGGCTGAAAAGTCCGGGCACCATCATTCGGGCCGGAACAGTTCGCCTCAGAGGGGTATCTGGTTTGCAGGGGATTGGGAAATTGACGTTGTGGATGACGAAACTGCAGGGTGTGGTTGAGGTCAAAAGCTTCGGGCCCAAGCGCGCGGCAATGCGCGCGGATATCTTGAGCGTTGCAAGCAGGGCCTCGTCGGGTTTGCCGCCTTCCGCCTTCAGGTGCTCATACATCTCGAAGCTCACATCCTGGGAAAAGGCGATCGAGGGTAGGCCATGGAGGGCTCCCTCCCACGCTCCGGCGACCGTGCCGCTCGCGATGATGAAGCCGAGCGAGGCATTGAGGCCGACATTGATTCCGCTGATCACGCCTTCGGGCGGTTTGGCCAGCAGGTGTTCGACGGCGATATTGACGCAGTCACTCGGTGTCCCATCCACAATCCAAGTGGGGCAGCCCAAGCCGCAGTCTACTTTGGCCGAGTGGACCCCCCGGTTTCGGGACTTGGCGGCGCCAATCCAGCTCTGCTCGGAGCGGGGGGCGGCAATCGAAAGGTCATGGCCTTCGGCGACGAGTTCGCAGGCCAGCTCACGCATGAAGACGCTTTCGATTCCGTCGTCGTTGGTGAGCAATAGACGCATGGGTGCTATCGTCTCAAAGGCGGGCTCAAGGAGCAAAGAAAAAGCCGGGGGCTGTTGCTCCCGGCTTTCGAGAAGAAAACGAATTCTCAGGCGACCGGTGCGGGCTCGGCGGCTTTCTGAGCTTCGAGTTCCTTCATTGCCGCCTTGCGGGAGAGGCGGACCTTTCCGGTTCGCTCGTCGATTCCAATGCACTTGACCCAGATCATCTCCCCCAACTTGACCACATCCTCTGTGCGGCGGACGCGGAAGTCCGCAAGCTCGGAAACGTGGCAAAGGCCTTCCTTGCCGGGGAGGCACTCGACAAAGCAGCCGAACTCCTTGATGCCGGTGATGCGGCCCTGGTAGAGCTTGCCGACTTCAATCTGGGAGCCGCCGCCGCAGAGGGAATCGATCTCCTGCACGGCGCGGTTCATCGCGTCGGCGTTGTTGGAGTAGATATAGACTTTGCCGGAATCGTCCTCGGCGATGTCGATTTGGGCTCCGGTCGTCTCGGTGATTCGGCGGATTGTCTTGCCGCCGGGTCCGATGAGGAGGCCGATCTTCTCCGGGTCGATCTGGATCGTCTGGATGCGAGGAGCGTACTTCGAGAGGCCCGAACGCGGGGCGGGAAGCGAGGCGAGCATCTTCTTCAAAATCTCGATGCGGGCGTCGTGGGCCTGGTGGATTGCAGCTTTGGCGATTTCAAAAGGCAAGCCGTTGATTTTAAGGTCGAGCTGGAAGCCGGTAATTCCCTGGGTTGTGCCGGCCAGTTTGAAATCCATGTCGCCGAAGTGATCCTCCTCGCCGAGAATGTCGGTGATCGTGACCCATTTTGAGATCGAACCGTCAGCTGCGTTTTCCGTCATCAGGCCGCAGGAAATGCCCGCGACCGGTGCGATGATCGGGACGCCGGCGTCCATGAGCGAGAGGCAGCCACCGCAAACGGATGCCATCGAGGTCGAGCCGTTGGAGGCCATGACCTCGGAGGTGACGCGAATCGAATAGGGGAAGGCGTCCTCGGGAGGAAGGACGGGCACGAGCGAGCGCTCGGCGAGCGCTCCGTGGCCGATTTCGCGGCGGCCCGGGCCTATAAACCGGCCGGTCTCGCCGACGGTGAAGGGCGGCATGTTGTAGTGAAGGATGAACGACTTGGAGGTCGAGCCGCCGGTGAGCCCGTCCATGTCCTGGGCTTCCTTTGTCGGGCCGAGTGTCGTGATGACAAGAGCCTGGGTGTCGCCGCGCTCAAACGTGGCGGAGCCGTGGACGCGGGGCAGCACGCCGACTTCGCTCGAAATGGGCCGCAGCGACTTTGCGTCGCGCCCGTCCGCCCGTACACCGCGCTCAAGGACGGTGCGTCGATACGCCTTATATTGTAGATCCTCGAAAACGATGCTCAGGTCCGCATCTGTGAAGCTGGTCTCTCCGAGCTCGGCCATGAGCGCCGCTTTGACCTCTTCTTTGAGGGCCTTGATGTTGGCTGAGCGGACGGCCTTTTCTTTGCCGAAAATGGCGTCGGCGATCTTCGGCGTGGCGACTCGCTCGATGATAGCGCGTACTTCGGGCTTGGCCACGGCGAGTTCGAACTTGGCCTTTGGTTTTCCGGCGACGGCGACAAGGTCCTTGATCGCCTTGATGATGGGCTGGATCGCCTGGTGGGCGAAGGCCAGGGCCTCAATGAAGCGATCTTCGGGAATCTGATCCCCCGATCCCTCGATCATCAGCATGTCCTTCTCGTTGCCGACATAGATTAGGTCGAGGGTTGAGGAGAACATCTGTTCGATGGTCGGGTTGACGACGAATTGTCCCTCGACCTGCCCGACGCGCACAGCGGCTATCGGGCCATTCCACGGGATATCGGAAAGGGCCAGGGCGGCGCTTGCGCCGTTGATCATCGAGATATCGGACTCGTTGCTCTGGTCGGCGGAAAGAAGGAGCCCGATGATTTGGACTTCAAACATGAAACCCTCCGGAAATAGCGGGCGGCAGGGGCGATCGCACAGGCGGGAGGTGAGGATTTCCTTTTCGGAGGGACGGCCTTCGCGCTTGAAATAGCCTCCCGGGAAACGGCCCGCCGCGGCATATTTTTCGCGATAATCGACCGTGAGCGGAAAGAAATCCTGGCCTGGGCGCAGGGTCGTGGCGGCGGTGGCGGCGACGAAAACGATTGTTTCGCCGATCGTGATTGTGACTGCTCCATTGGCAAATTTGGCCAGGGAACCGGTCGCGATTGTGAGTCCGTATTCGGGAACGGAGACTGTATGTTTCTGATTCATCTTGCTGTGAAGTTAATGCGTGGCTGCGTACTCAGTGCGCGATCCTGCGGATGGGCAGACGGCTGCTGCTTACGGCAACATTGGAATGGATGTATGGACTGACGATTGTTTGCGGCCCTGTGCGTGTTGCCGGGCCGGATTCATCAGCTCGCTTCGTATCCGAGAGATTCCCGTTTGGCGTCTGGGCGGCTAACGATCCTGCCTGACGGCAAACGGAAATGTCCCGGTCTAAAGTCGAGTGTCGGTAAGACAACGGGCGACTCGCGGATCGAGTCGCCCGTTTGACGAAAGAGTTACTTGCGAAGGTTCAGCTTCTGAAGCAGCTCGTTATATTTCGGCAGATCGTGCCGCTTGACATAATCGAGCAGCTTTCGACGGCGGCTGGCCATCTGGAGAAGCCCCCGGCGGGAATGGAAATCCTTGCGATGCGTGCGCAAATGCTCGGTCAAATGATTGATCCGAGCGGTGAGCAGCGCGATCTGGACTTCGTTCGAGCCGGTGTCCTTATCGTGGGTTTTGTATTCGGCTATGATTTCGGGTTTTACGACTGTTGGCATGGTTATTCGGTTGGGTTGCACGACTGTCGGTGCCTTTGCAGGCCCCGTGCCGCCCGCCAAGCTCTCAGTCGGAGCGAAGCCGGCGGCACCGTTGAAATCCGGCGGGGTGCCGAATCAGTCATGGTGGAGTCCCGCAACCAGCGGGGATTCACTAACGGAAGTGCTAATCGTCCCAATTGGGCCCATCGTGAGCAAGCGAATTTTTCTCAACCGGCCCGGATGTGCAACTCTGTCACACCGGAACAGCCGGGCAGGTTTTGAACGCGCTCGACGATCCGAGCCCTGTTGAAGAAAATCTCTTCGCGAACGACCGAGTCCGACACGTTGACCACCAGCGTCCGACCGCGATCTATCCGAGCCGGATGGGAGCTGTGCGCCAAGGCCGGCCCGACCAGCTCCGGCCAGCGCTCACGGATCGCTTCTTCGGGCGACGGGCGCCCAATCTGGTACTTGATCGCCAGTTCTTCGACGATCGCCGGCAGTCCCCGAGTCGGACGCCTGCGCATTTTCCGCGGTTCACGACAGGGAACGCCGCGGAATTCGCCGATCAGCTCTTCGGCAAGCTTGCTGAATTGTTGCGGTTCGTCGGGCATGGCGCATCCGTCCGACGCTCGGCCTCGTAAAGCCGGCTTTGACGGACCAAGGTACTGAAGGCGTTCGACCAAGCTATGTAAAGGCCTGGAAAGCCGTCGAGAAATCCCAGGCGCAGGACGTACGCTCGAAAGAAGCGCCAAACTGGGCGGAACACGGCGGCACCGAGGGAAAAACGGCGGCCTTTTTCCAACTGCTGGCGCAGGTAAAGATCGGCGAACGGGTTGATTTTCGCGACCTGGCTCGCGAGAGTCGGAAAAGAGTAGTGATAAAGATCGCCGCGAAGCGTCGCGACCGGTCCATCGCAGACGATTCTTTCGTGGACGAAGGAATCGCCGTCCCAGCGCGCATGCCCGCGCCGGCAGAGGCGGACTTTGAAATCCGGATACCAGTCGCCGTGAGTGATCCACCGGTCGATGAACCACACCTTGCGGGGAAACCGCGCTCCGCAGAAGCGCTCCAAATCGGGCCGGCTTAAGAAGGCGGCGATCTCGCCGCGCAGTGCGGGCGACACTTCCTCGTCTGCATCCAGGCAGAGCGCCCAGGGCTGCGCGGCAAGCTCGAGCGCCGCATTCTTCGTATCCCGGAATCCTTGCCAGGGGAGGCTGACGACCCGCGCACCGAATTTGGCGGCGATTGCGGCGCTGTCGTCCGTCGTGTCGTTTAAAACTACAATTGTTTCGGCCGTCCATCCTTTGACGCTGTCCAGACAGCGGGGCAGATTGCCGGCCTCGTTCCTGGCAACGATTACGACGGAGATAGCCGGCGGCCGGCCGCCTGAAGCGGCGTCCCTTGCCGGGCTATGGCTGTGATCCGTTGGCATGGTCTAGGGATAAGACGGATTGGAAAACATAACCGCACGAACGCCACGCGCGAACGAGCGCTTTTTTCGCGGTTCCAAACCGCCCGATCATTCCGGAAGCGAGCGCAAGCAGCAGAAAAACGGGAATCTTGGCAAGGTTGGCAGCCAGACGGGAAATGAGATAGCGGGTAAAATCGGGCCGGCCGGCCCGGTCGATTACGCGCGAGCGGGCGGAATCGAAAGCGTGCCTGGCCGCGTAGCTAAAGGTCGTGCGGGATGCGGGCATCTGATGGCGCACCGCGGCAGATGGAACAAACCAGACCTCCATATGCGCGGCGCGAATCCGCCGGATCATCTCGCTGTCGCCGCCCGAGTAGTAGCTGCCGGCAACCCGGTCGAGGGCGGTATGGAAAGACCCAAGCTCATTGAAGACCCAGCGTGGGAAAGCAAGATTCGCCCCCATCGGGGACTGGTGGTCGGTCAATGGGCCGGCGTCCGAGCGAAATGCAAGCGGCGCGTGCCATTCGGAGACCCACTCTGGAAGACCGTCCGGGAAGACCGGGATCACTTCACCTCCGATGGCGCCGATTCTCGCGCCGGGATGTTCGAGGAAGGGCGCGATCATTTTCGTGATCCAGTCTGGCTCCACCAGGATGTCGTCATCGCCAAAAAGGATGATGTCGCCTTTCGCTTCGGCAATTGCGCGGTTGCGGGCGTGGTCGAGGCCCTGTTTCGTCTCCTGCAGGTAGCGCAGTCCCGGCTTCGAAGCGGCAAATTCGGCCGCGACCCGGGCAGTGTCATCGCGGGAATTATTGTCGATCACCAGCGTTTCGAAACAGTCCTGCGGGTAGTCTTGCCGCGCTATCCCTTCCAATGTCTGGCGCAGGAATGCGGAGCGATTAAACGTTGGAATGGCGACTGTGACGCGCATCGGGGTTTATCCGAAGGTCTTGAGCAATTGCCATATCCAGCCGCTTGGAATCCAGGCGAAGGGAATGCGATCGAGTTTTAAAGCGCGTTGAAGCACTGTGGGCCTTTCGGAAAAGCGGTTCGCATACGAGCGCGCGTTGCGGCAGGTGAAGAAACGGGCGAGCCAGCGTCCGAGGCGCGGCGCCCGTCCAAACTGCTCGCGGGCGATTCGCAACCGAAGGAGGTGGGTCTCTCTCAGCATCCGGGGCCAATTCTGCTCGGTCCACTGGCCGGGGGCGACTCGATAAAATGCGCACTGCGTGCGCACCACCTCGATCGGACCGGCGCAGGCTAGCCGGTACCAAAATTCGTAGTCCGCTAGAGGGCCCCAGGATTCGCGGAAGCAACCCAGGCGCAGGGCGAGCTCGCGGCGAAAAAGAACCCCGGGAAACGGGCTCATCGAGCTCTTTATGAAATAGCGGGGTGTATATTCTAGTACGGACGGCTTGCCCCTCGGAGGGGATAGCGACGGGGGCGACCGCCCCTGCACGGTCCGCGTGCAGACGGCAGCCAGAGTATCGCGAAGTCGCGGCAGGATGCTTTCGAGATACCAGGGATACAGCGTGTCGTCTTCGTGCAGGATCGTCACCCAGCTCCCCTGAGCGAGTTCGATGCAGCGATTCCAGTTCGCTATTGCGCCGAGCGCCGGATTATTCGCGACATACCGACAGCGTCCGCCGGGAAATTTCTCGGCCGCGAGCCGTGTCTCTTCAATGCAGCCATCGTCGGCGACGACGACCTCGTAATCGACCGATGCCGTCTGGGCAGCGATGCTGGCAAGGGCTTCGCGGAGAAGTCCGGGCCGGCGGTAAGCGGGGATCCCGAACGTAAGCAACGGCGGATTCATGCTCGCGCGGCGGAGACGCGACTGAGCTGGGCGCGGACGGCGGCGTAGACCTGGTCGGTGGAGATGCGGCGCACGCAATAGTTGCGATAGGAATCCTTGGGAACGCACGTGTCGGGAGCCACGCAATCCGTGCACGGAAGCGGGGCCTGAATCAGGCTGTGTCCTTCGCCAACCGGGCGGAAAAGGGTCGTATTTTGCGATCCATAAAGGGCCACGACCGGTGTTCCGACGGCCGCAGCGATATGCATAGGCCCGCTATCGTGGCAGAGGACGACGGCCGCGAGGCGGGCGAGCGCCGCGAATCGGGGCACCGAAAGTGATTCCGTTGGATTGAGCAGGTGCGTGCGGGCCGCGCGCCGAATCTCATCGACGATCTGCCGGTCGCCCGGACCGCCGACGAGGACGGCTTGGGCGCCCAGCTCGTCCTGGGCGCGGTCGCAAACAGCGGCGAATTGCTCCGGCGGCCAGATTCGGAATGTGCTCCGGCTGCCCGGATGGACAAGAAGCACCGGACCCGTGGCTCCCACGATGCGCCTCATTTCCGCGACATCTTCCTCCCTAGGGGTGAGGCGCACCTCCCGCGTTGCGAGCGGCACGCCGGCTGCCGAAAGCGCCTCGAGATAGTATTCGGTGATCGGATGGGATTCGTGCTCTTCGTTCGGGTGATTTACCGTGTGCGTGTAGCACCAGCGAAATCTAAGGAGATAGCCCCCGTGATGGACACCGCACCGAAACGCCGCGCCTGTCGCCCGCGTGATCAGGGCCGTCCCTTCGGTATTGTCGAAATTGAACACATGCGTGAAGCGCTCCTGCCGCAGGCGCAGAAGAAAACCCGGCCACCGGGCGGGCCGGCGCGGAGTGACGAACGCGGACTCCAAATCGAGGTTCAATGGCACGACCCCGGCATAAGCCGGCTCGACGAGAATTCGAACGCGCGCCTCCGGCCAGTGCAGCTTCAGATTTCGGAAAAAAGAGCCCAGCAGCACGATGTCACCCAGGTAGCGGCGGCGGACAACGAGAACGTTTGGGGATTGCTGCATTCGAACACCCTACTTGAAAGCGGGGGCCTGCGCCGACGACAAGACTACAAAGCGCTTAAGCGACCGAGCGCGTCGAAACGGGAGCCGCGGTCGCAGGGCCGCGGACGGTCATAAGTTCTTCGGGGATCCGCACTGCCGGCCGTTTCACAAGAAAACGCTGCAGGTTCTCGAACGGTTTCATAATCCGATGCAAGATCCAGCAAACTAGGTACCACTGCGGAGTAAGATCGGACTGCAGCGTGTGCTCCGCGGCGATTATAAGAGGCGTGCGCTGGCAATTTTTTCGCGAATAGTAGATCCGCCGGAAAATGCGGCGGCGCATCGCGAGCGAAGACGGCTCGATTCCAACCGACTGCGCAAAATATTGGGAATAGCGGGAGACTATGCGAAGACCCTCGGCGGAAGCCACTTGCTCCTTGCGATTGACCACTGTCTGCTGCGCTTCGTGGTGGCGGAAGGCGCAAAGGGGCGTCGGGTCATAGACTAGCCCTCCCTCCGAAAGGAGATGAAACCACATCTCCTGATCGACGAGCTGGCGGAAAGACGGATCAAAGGCGCGCGTTGCCGCGGCGCGCCGGAACATCACCGATGACGGTTCCCCGATGAGGTTCCTGTCCTTTTGGATGCACCGAATGATGGCATCGACCCCGTTGTGATAACCGGGCCTCCCCAGGTGATCCCAAACTTCGACGGCGTGGGAATCGGCGTCGAGTATCGACCGGGCCGCGACCGCCATTACGGCGCGCGGCTCCTTGTCGAGCATTTCGGCCATGCGCCCAAGTGCGTTGCGAGACTGAAGGCAGTCGTCGCCGAATAGGTACTTGACGTAGTCCCCAGTGGCTTGGTGCAGGCACCAGTTCCAATTGGGCACCATGCCGATGTTGTTCTTGTGAATCAAATAACGGATTCGCTCGTCCTTGGCGGCATAGCGGCGTATTACCTCCGCCGAGCCGTCTGTTGAGTCGTCGTCGCTGATCAGAAGCTCAAAATCGCCGAAATCCTGCGCCAGAACGGATTCGATGGCCTCGGGGAGAAACCGAGCATATTGATACGTGGGTATTAAAACGCTGATTTTCGGGGCGGGTCGATCGACGCGCGCGCGGCGTCCCCTCGCCAACGCTGGCGACACTAGATATTGGCTGGAGTACATTAACTAGCAGCGACTAAGACGCAGATTTTGCCGAGTGAAAGTGTGACAGCTGGAGGCAAGAAAGGTTCCGCGCGGCCGAGGGAAAGTGGCTGAAGGGCGTGCCCGAGGGAAGAGAAAAGCATGACCTATCCTGCGAAAGAAGCACATTGTATGCTAGATAGGCACCCGTCCGTTCAAAATGCCTTTGCCCGCTGCCCGTCGTAAAGGGTCCTGTAGAGCGTATTCGCCTTGTACAGCTCCCCGTGGGTTCCGGCCGCGACGATCGCTCCGCCGTCAAAAACGAGAATGAGCGAGGCGTCCCGGATTGTGCTGAAACGGTGGGCGATGATGATGACAGTCTTGCCGACCACGAGTGTCTTCAGGGCCGCCTGTATTGCCGCCTCGCTTTCGCTGTCGAGGGCGCTGGTCGCCTCGTCGAGTATAAGGATTGGAGCGTTTCGAAGAAACGCGCGGGCCACAGCAAGGCGCTGCTTTTGTCCGCCGGAGAGCTGGGATCCGCGTTCGCCCGCCAGCGTATCGTAGCCTCTGGGGAAGGATGTGATGAAGGAATGAGCGTGGGCACTGACGGCGGCGGCGATCACTTCCTCGCGGGTGGCATCCAGGCGGCCGAGGAGCAGATTGTTGTAAATCGTGTCGTTGAAGAGAACGGGGTCTTGCGAAACGAGTGCGATATTGCGCCTGAGGTCTCCGAAACGCATGAGGCGGGTGTCGATTCCATCGATTGTGACGGAGCCCAAAGTAGCATCGTAAAAGCGCGGCACGAGGCTGGCGAACGTCGTCTTGCCGGCGCCGCTGGGTCCGACAAGCGCGCAGAAAGTCCCCGCGGGAATCCGGATCGAAACATCGCGCAGGACAAACTCATTTTCCTTGTAGGCAAAGGAGACGTTGTTGTAGGCGATATCGCCGCGAAGGCGCTCCACCGGCACCGGTTTTTCAGGGTCGGTTATCGTGACCGGATGGTTCAGCACCTCCTCGAGCCGCTCGAGCGACGCTCCACCGCGCTTCAACTCGCTATGCACCGCGCCCAGGCGTTTGATCGGCGTATAGCTCAGGAAGAGGGCGGTCATGATCCCGAGGAAGGCCCCGCTGTGCACGTTTGCATTGTAGGCGTAGACGAACGTGATCGAGATGCCGATTGCGCTCAGAATCTCGATGCTTGGGCTTAGTGCCTGGGCGTATTTGGCGACCTTCATCTGCGCCCGCACAAGGAGCCTGCTCAGAGAGGCGAAGCGATCGATTTCGTATTTTTCGAGCCCGAATGCGCGCACCTCCTTCACCCCGGCCAGGTTCTCGGTGAAGCGATCCGTGATGCTTCCCGATTGCGCCTGCAGCAGCATGGCCCGCTTCACGAGCTTCTTGCCCACGTAGCGGATCGGAAAAACCGCCAGTGGTACGGTGAGGAGGCAGACCAGGACAAGAAGGATTCCCTGCTCCTGGTAGGCGAGGATCATGACGGCGGCCACCGTTCCGAGGAGTGTGGCTGGCTGTACGATCAGATCATTGGAAATGACTGTCAGGGTGTTCTGAAGCTGATTCGTGTCTCCCAAACCGCGGGTTATCAGTTGCCCGCTTGAGAAGCGGTGAAAAAAGGCGAGCGGCAGCACCTGCAGCTTCCGAAAATAATCCAACCGGAGCTGTTCCAGGATCCGGACGCCCGCATATTGTATGAGATAGGTGCCCAGATAGCCGGCAACTCCTCTAATCAGGAAGATGAGAGGCAGCCATAGCGCGATCACCCAGATCTGGACTGCAGTCAGATGCGGGCGCGGCGGAGGCGCCGCCTGGGCTGCAATCGACTGGGCCTGATTCGCCGCTTGGGCTGTTCCCGCGGCCGGGGCGGGGTTTGGAACCGACGGGGGTGGAAGCAAACGGTCCAATGCCCGGTGAAGGCGATCGGTAAAACGACCCACGAACTTCTTCGGAATAATGGATGGCGCCGATCCCGGCGGAGGGGTGGGATCGGGCAGCAATACGCGCGGTATGACAAACTGGACGACAATCGGCAGGCCAAGGCCGCCTACGGCCCCGGAAATCGCACCGCATAGAACTCCAAAGATCAGAACAGTCCTGACGGAGCGCAGGTACTTGAGGTGAGGCAGAAAGCGGCGCATGGATCCCTAGTCTTTTGAGGTTCGGACATCCAACGCGTCTCGCAGGCCGTCGCCGAGAAAATTAAGCGAGAAAAGAGTCAGCGAGAAAATCGCGCCCGGAAAGACGAGGAGCCACCAGTACTCCTCCATGGAGTCGGCGCCGTTCTTGATCAGGACGCCGAGCGAGCTCATGGGCGGCTGAACGCCCAAGCCGAGGAAGCTCAGGAACGCTTCTAATAGCATCACCGAAGGAATGGTGAGCGTCGTATACACGATCACCGGTCCGAGAATATTGGGAATAATATGACGAAATATGATCCGGCAGCGTCCGAAACCGAGTGTCCGAGCCGCTTCGATGAATTCCATGCGTTTAACGGACAGCACCTGGCCGCGAACGATCCGCGCCATCGTGAGCCATTCCACGGCGCCGATGGCGAAGAAAAGCAGGAATATATTCCGTCCAAAGAACACCATGAGGAGGATGACGAAAATCGTGAAGGGGAGGGCATACATGATATCGACGATGCGCATCATTACGATATCGGTCTTGCCTCCGGAAAAACCGGCCATCGCGCCGTAAGTGACTCCGATTGCGAGCGCGACAACCGTGGCAATCAATCCGACGGATAAAGATATCTGCCCCCCGTAGAGGAGTCGGGCGAGAAGGTCGCGCCCCAGAGTGTCCGTCCCGAGCCAGTGCGCGTCGCTCGGCGGAGAAGCGCCGAGATCGAGATTCTGCACCTCGTAACGCTGGGAGAAAAACGGTCCTATAAAACATAGGAGAAAAAGGGTGACTACGAAGATACCGCCGGCGACCGCCAGGTGGTTCTTCCTGAGGCGGCGCCAGGCATCGGACCACAGCGACTGCCCTCTCTCGGCCGGCTCAGGGACGGGCATGGGCTGCGGAAGTTTCTTGGGCGAAAGCGAAACCATGGGTCACTCGAACTTGAGCCTGGGGTTGAGCCAGACCTGAACAACGTCGACGACGAGATTCAGGGTCACGATCAGGCCCGCATAGAGGATCACCGTCCCGAGGACCATCGTGTAGTCCCGGTTTAATGCGGAGTTCACGAATTCCCTTCCGAGTCCGGGAATCTGAAATATCGTCTCGATGACAAATGAGCCGGTGAGGATGCCGGCCGCCGCTGGCCCCAGGAAAGACACGACCGGAAGCAGGCCGGCGCGCAACGCGTGGTGGAAGATGATCCGAGCCTCGCTCGCCCCCTTGGCCCGGGCAGTACGGATGAAGTCCTGGTGCAGCACTTCGATCATTCCGCCACGCGTAAGGCGTGCGATGTACCCGGCGTAAAAGCTCCCCAGGGTCAGGCAGGGCAGCACCCGGTCGATCGGGCTGTACCAGCCCGAGGCTTCAAACCATCCCGTATGGATCGCGAAGGCGAGGACAAGGAGCGGCCCGAGCACAAAGTTGGGTATGCAGATGCCCGTCATCGCAAACGATGAGCAAAGATAATCGATCCACGTGTTTCTCTTGACCGCGGCGAGAATTCCGAGGGGCAAGCCCAGGCCGAGAGCAACGAGAAGCGACCAGCCGCCGAGTTCGAGCGAGACGGGAAGCTTGTCCGCGATGATCTCGTTGACTGTCCTGTTTGGATACTTGAACGACGGCCGGAAATCGATCCCGAACGCCGCCTTGAAATCGAGACCGTTTACGAGCGCAAGAGGATGAAACCGCTTGGGGCACAGGTCCCAGACATAATCCATGTACTGCTTCCAGAGCGGATCGTTTAGATGGTAGTAGGCCTCCAGGTTATGCAAAACCTCCGGAGTGACGGCCTTTTCGGCCGTGAAGGGCCCGCCCGGGACGAATCGTTGCATGAAAAAAGTGCCCGTGATGATGATCAGCATCACGGGAATCGTCTGGAGGAAGCGGCGGCCTATGAATCGAAACATGGTCTCTCCGATCAATGACGCGGAATCCCAGTACTGTCCATCCACAGGTCGCCATAGTAGCGGGTCCACAATGCGTCTTCCCGCCAGCCGTGGACGTATGTGCGCATGACCCAGACCTTCGAGTTGAAATAGACGGGCGCGAGCGGAGCTTCGGTAAGGAGGAGTGATTCCGCCCCGCGAAGCGCGACGGCATCGAAGTTGCCAACGTCCTTCGCGGGGTTGCCTGCAGACTCGGCAAGTTGGATCAAGTAGTCATAAACCCCATCCGACCAGTGCGGATAATTATTCGGCGAATCGGTCGTAAAGTTCTCCAGGATCGATATAGGGTCGGGGACATCCGGTATCAGCGTGATAAAACCGATGTCGTAGGCGCCTGAGCGCAGCGCTGCGACGTGTGCGCGAGCCTCGCGAAGCACAATGGCCACTTCGATGCCAAGTTCCTTCTTCCACATCTCCTGGATGGCCTCCAGGACGGGAGCGCTCGACCAGCCCGACAGCTCGAGATGCGGAAAGTTGCGGCCATCCGGATAGCCAGCCGCCGCCAAGAGGCGTCGGGCCTCGGCCGGATCATACCCAAGTCCCCTAGGAGGACCTTTGTCGAGAACACCAGTCGAAATGGCAGTCGGGATCAACCGGTCGGCCGGCTCCTGCCCGCCGCGAAGCACGTCGTCGACGATCCGCCGCTGATCGATGGCCATGGAAAGCGCCTGGCGCACGCGCGGATCATTCAGAGCCGGGCGTCGCGTGTTGAACGACAGATAACGAGTCTCCGCGAGCGGCGCACGATGAAGCTCCGCCGGTCTTTCGTGAGCGTAGGTTTCGATCCGCTCGGTGGGGACTTTCATCGTCACATCGACTTGGCCGGCGCGGTATGCGCGCTCCTCACTATCCTCATCGTCGAATCTCACGAATTGGATTGCAGCGAGCCGGACCTGGCCGGCTGCGCGGTAGAACGAGTTCGGTTTCACCGTGATTCGCTGGTTGGGCAGCCATTCGGTCAGCGTGTAGGGGCCGTTGCCCACAAAATTTCCGGGCCGTGTCCATTGGCTGCCAAGACGAGAAACCGCGCGGGGATTGACCGGGATCCAAGGTCCGCTCGCCGCGTACGGCAGAAACTCGCCGGGAGGCATCGGCCTGTCGAGGGTGACCGCGACGGTTTGGGAATCTGGCGCATTGAACCCGACGGATCCAAAATCCTCGAGCTTGCCCGAAAGGTAGTCGCGCGCGTTCTTCACGGGGAAAAAAAGATCGGCCTTCGGCGCGGCGGTGCCGGGGCTCAATACCCGCCGGAATGATTCGAGAAAATCCTCCGCCGTCACGGGCTCGCCGTTTGACCAGCGCTCGTTGGAGCGAAGATGAAAAGTATATCTAAGTTGATCTGGTGAAACCTCCCACCGTTCGGCTGCGGCCGGCACGGGTGTGGCTCCGTCCGGCGAAGGGATCACCAGACCTTCGCTCAGGGCGCGAATGATGAAGAAGTCGTCCGGCATCGATGCAATCGCCGGGTCGAGATCGCCGGGCTCGTTGCGTTGGCTTATCCGGAGAACCGCCTGCCCCACGGGCGGAGGCGCCGCATCGCGCCGCGTGCATCCGCCCAGCGCCAGCACGGCCGCAAGCGGGAGAACCGCCCAACTTTTTCGTGACATCACGGTATGAATCATAGTCGATAACAAACAACCTAGCTTTTTTGAAATCCTTTCGGCGTGGCATCGATAACCGCGTCTCGACGCATCCGCGGTTGACCTAGCCTGAATACCACCACACCGTGGCTCGAACGGCAGTCAATCCAAGGAGGAGTGGCTGAGTGGTTTAAGGCACCTGACTTGAAATCAGACGACGGCGCAAGCTGTCCGGGGGTTCGAATCCCTCCTCCTCCGCCACCTTTAGGTGCCCCGGCGAAGGCAACGGTTCAACGCCGGCAACGCCGAAGCAAGGCAGGCCCGGTTCCAAAGCAATGGGGTCTAGTCCAAAGAATTCTTCCAGGATCGGCTATCTTTTCACTGGGCCCAGCGGCAGGACGATTGCGCCGTAAAGTTCGTTGAGCACGAGGGCCAGTCCTGTGTACATCGCAAGCAGACCGCAAACGATTCCCTCATAACCCGCAAAATGGGCCAAGCCGGTGTTGCCGGAGAACTCGGCACCAGCGAGAAGGAAAAACAGAACGATCAGGGTTCCAAAGACAAGTTGCAGCGCCCGATTGAGCCGAAGCGTTCCGAAAAACATGCCGCCAGTAAAGAGGCCCCACAAGATCAGGTAAGACCCAAGGGCAGTCGGAGTGGTCGGGGCCGCTCCCGTCGTGATTTTCGGCAGCAGCACCAAGGCCACGAGGGACAGCCAAAAACAACCGTAGGAGGTGAATGCGGTCGTTCCGAAGGTGTTGTTCTTCTTCCATTCCATTGCGCCGGCGATTATCTGGGCGAGGCCCCCGTAGAAGATTCCCATCGCCAGGATCATGCTGTTCAACTCGATGAAGCCGGCATTGTGAAGATTCAACAATACGGTGGTCATGCCAAATGCAAGCAAGCCGAGCGGTGCCGGGTTGGCGGTCGTATCCTTTTGCTGGACAAACGTAGCTTCTGCCATGAGGGGAGCGGGGTTGAATTTGACTCGCGCTGGTTCGGGGCGCGAACGGCCAAGGGATTGATCCGTCGCGGCGAGTTCTGCGGCACAATAGGATCGGAAAATTTCAAGAGTCAAGGATCGCTCCAAAATTGAGCAAATCATTCGGAGGGTCGCCAGCTTGGTGCACCTATTCCCTCCGTTCCGGGATATGCGCCTTGTTCGCACCGACGCACCCCACGAGGTTCGGAAGATCACCAGCGATCATCCGAGCGCAGGTCTCGAAGTCCTATGCTAAGAAACTCCGCAATCATCGAAGACAGGCGGAGACGTCTCCTGGGGCACACTGGAGGAGATCAGCGCTTGGGGCACAGTCGCCGCAAACGGATATTTTCTCCACACCCGCCTCTTACGGCTGCGTTAAATTGCTCCCGCGAAATCGCCACAGGGGGTAATTCAACCCCGCCAGTCGATTGATCGCCAGGGCCTGCGCGACTAGGAAAAACACCGCGATCTCGATAATGACCAGTTCCTTGGGTTTCGATATGATGCCGAGCGAAACGATCAGAGTCGTCGCGCCGGCAGGCGGATGACTGGCCCGCAGCAGGACCATGAATGCGCCCGTCGTTGAAAGCGAAAGGGCGGCGGCGAGGATTCTCGGCCAGTAGATGCCCGCATGAACGCCGAAGGGCAAGTTGGACGCGCCGGTCAGCGAGAACGCGGCATAACCGCAGGCGAGCCCGATAGCGTGGCCAAAAATCGTGTTTCGCGGGCTGGAAACCTCGGCAAGCGGCGAAAAGAACAGGAGGTATGCCGTCGGCCCCAAAGACGGAAAAACGAACGGGCTCTTTGTGATCAGGGCGAGCATTGCCAGCAGAGCGATCGTGATGAAGCTGTTGACCAGGACATAAAACGACCATACAAGGCGGGGCGAGAAGCGGCGGAGCAGCCACTCTAACTTCAAGTGCCCGAGCAGCACCGCAACGTGCTCAAATCCCCCGCTGTTATTGCCTGCAGCTTGCTGTTTCAATGTGGGTCCTGGAACCTCAGATATTGGGAAGTAGATCGAAGTACTCGTCGTCCTCGTTCTTTCCGCCTTCTCCCTTGCCCAGCTGCTTCTCGGATTCGATGAACTCGATGCGCTCAATCCATTTGACCATCTTGTAGCCAAGCTGATTTTCAACTCGCAGCCGCAACGGAGCGCCGTACAGCTCCGTGAGCGGCCGCCCATTCATGTGGGAAGCGAGCAGGCATTGCGATTTCAGCACGTTTTCGAGGCGCTGGGTATCGTAATAAACGCCGCCATAGAGCGCTTCACCAAAGGAAAAAAACGCGACAGTCTTGGCTTCCGGTTTTGGCCGCACAAGGTCGATCAGCGTTTTCATCGGAATGCCTCCCCACTTGGCAATGCCGCTCCAGCCCTGGATGCAGTGGTGCATGGTGATATTTTCGGTTTTTCCGAGCGCTTCGATGTCGGCCAGAGAAAGCTCGACAGGCCTTTCAACTAGGCCGCCGACCTTCAGCCTGAAATCCCGGAACCCACCCTCGGCAAGCCGCTTCCAATCACTTCTTAGGGGCACCTTTCCGTTGGGCCAGAAGAAGGGCGAGATGTCGCTCTCGGTGTAATGCGGCTGCGGGACAAGCCGGTTGAGCGTGGCGAGCTGCATTGGATAAGTGACGAACTCTTGCACGTGCTGGAGGGTGCGCGGACGGCTCCAGGAGATGTAGTGCGCCGCGACCCAGCAGAGAACGACGGCCCCGATGCAGGCGAACCCCAGAATCATGCCCAAATGGCGCAGATCGTCGGTGCCCAATACGATGTGATTCATATTCCGCGCAAACCCGGTCATCGCGATCAGGGTCAAATGCACAACGATGAATGCGAAGAAGTTTATCATGGTCAGAAAGTGGATCGACCGCGCGGACTGCCTCCCGCCGAAGATCCGCGCGTACCAGGGGAAGCGGTTCACAATCGCCGGCGACATGGCGATGCCCGTCAGAATGGCCAGCGGACCGAATACGAAGACAACGGTGAAATAGGCGATCTGCTGCAGCGCGTTGTAGCCGTAAAACCCATTGGGCTCCGCAGGCAGATGAAAGGTTGAATAATGCACCCAGGTGTACCAGGCCTGCGTGAGTGCAAGCGATGAGGTGGGCACAAGCCGCCGCCACTGCTCGGTGTTGAATAGCATGACGACAAAAAAACACCCGTGATAATGAACCCGTGGACGTTGATAAAATGCCAGGCCCGCGCAATGCCTATCGTGTGGCGATAACCAGGCGTGCCGACCAAGGGCGAGATGTAGCGGGCGTCGTCTTTTGCCGTCCAGATCCGGTCGCGGGGAACTTCGAGCGGCGTAAACCGGATCCATTCGCTCCCCGGCGTGCAGTCATCGTTGAAATACAAACGCGGATGATCCATCAGGATAGAGAGACCGCTGCGGATTAGCATCGTGACAAAAAGGAAATTGAAAAAGTGGCAGTAGCGCACCCACAGCGGAAAGCCGTGCGGACCTGAGAAGTCGTTGGGGTATACCTGGGAGACCGGTGGAATGCGAGGCAGTCCGGCCACGGCGAGTTCGATCCACGCTGCGCCGACCAACGCCAGAACCATCACGCCGATTGCCGCCAGTATGGAAGGCCGAATCCAGATGCGGAAGCGTCGGTCCTTTGGATAGTGGACGGCTTCGTGTTCAGCATCAAAAGCAATCATAATTTGGTAGGGTGATCTCCAACTTTAAAGTCCTTCTTCATCGGCATTAATTTTTACGATTTAGGTTCAGGATCGAATCATCGTGAGAATCATCTTGAACCGCTTGAGCGCCTTGAGTGCGTGCGGCTGACCGGCGGGCATGAGAATCATCTCCCCGCCCAGCAAGCGGTGAGGCTGGCCGGAAATCATAATTTCGGTTTCGCCTTCCACTACTTGCGCCAATGCGTCGAACGGCGCCGTGTGTTCGCTCAATCCTTGGCCTTCGTCGAAGGCAAAGAGGGTCACACTGCCGGTGAGCTTCTTGACGATCTCGCGGCTGACGACTGCACTGTCCTGGTAGCCGACGAGTTCAGAGGCCCTAAGCACCTGGGCGCCGGGGAGTCCTTTGAGTTTGGATGGGGTTTCTGATTTCATAATTCCTCGTTTCCATTGGAATGTTAGTTGGTACGCGGTGGGCATTCATGCGCGTCAAGATCGGTGAAAATCGCGCCGGCGGTGCTAACGAACACCTTTCTGTCGTGCGGCGACGAGCAGCGGGCGTTTTTCGCGCAGTTCCTCCTCTTCGTTCAAGCGGATGCGCGCCGCGAGAATATCCGCCCGACCGAGGTAGCCGATCACCTTGTCCGCGTCGACCCGTTCCACGATCGGCAGGCGGCCGATGTTGCGCTTCAGCATCTTGGCAATCGCCTCGTGCAAGGTCTCGTCCGGGTAAGCGACAACGACATCGGTGCCGGCGGCAGAGAGCGCGGTGGTCGTGGCCGCCGTTCCTTTTTGCAGGATGCGCAGGATGTCGCCGCGGGTGATAACGCCGGCGAGCCGGCCCGCGTCGTCCACCAGAATAGTTGCCTGTCGGCGGGAGAGCGCCGGATCGCCCTGTGCAATGCGATCGGACAGAGCCGCGACTGTCGTCGTTCCCGGGATCAACGGCGGGTTGTGATCCATCACGTCCGCAACGCGAGCCATTTCGAAGACATCCACGCTGTATTCGCGCGCGATGTGCTGGCCCCGGCGGGCCAGCTTCTCGGTGAGAATCGAGCGCCGCAGCAGCAAAACCGTCACGCACAATGCAGCCACGCTCCCAATCAGCAGGGCCGGGAGCGCGTTCAAGTCGTGGGTAAGCTCGAGCACGAACACCATGCCGGTGAGAGGAGAGCGCATCGTGCCGCCCATCATGCCAGCCATGCCGACCATGGCCCACAGACCCGGGTCGCCCGCGCCGACGATGCCGCCGAACAGCCCGCCGAGAGCGCCGCCAATCATGAGCAAGGGCGCAAGCACGCCGCCGGAGGTGCCCGAGCCGAGAGCGACCGCCCAAATAATGCCCTTTACAATCATTAGCAAGGTGAGCGATGCGCCGGGCAACTCGCCCCGCATTATCCGGTGAATCGTATCATAGCCAACACCCAGCGCGCGCGGATCGATCATTCCGCCAATGCCGACGACCAGACCGCCGAGCGCCGGCCACCACATCCAGTGGATCGGCAGTTTCTGAAATAGGTCTTCGCAGCCATAAACCAATGCGGTTAGCGCTCCGGAGCCGAAGCCCACGATGATGCCGACAAGCAGCGCAAACCCCAGCATTTGCGGAGACAGCGCCGCATGCGGGAGCACGGGGAAAATCGGTCCCGCGCCCAACAGCGGCACGCGCAGGATCGAGGCCGCCACCGCCGCGACCGTAACGGGAATAAAGCTGCGCGGTTTCCACTCGAAGAGCAGCAATTCCACGGCGAGCAGCACAGCCGCAACTGGCGTCGCAAACACAGCCGCCATGCCGGCGGTCGCGCCCGCGACTAGCAGCGTCTTGCGCTCCGCGGCGGTGAGATGAAAAAATTGCGCGAAGATCGAGCCGAACGCCCCGCCCGTCATGATGATCGGACCTTCCGCGCCAAATGGACCACCCGTGCCGATCGAGACGGCGGACGACATTGGTTTCAGGATCGCAACCTTCGGATCAATCGAACTGCGACCCAATAAAATCGCCTCGAGCGCCTCGGGAATGCCGTGGCCCCGAATTTTCTCGGAACCATACCGCGCCATCAAGCCGATGAGCAGCGAGCCGATCACCGGCACGATGATTGCCCACCAGCCGAGATGGTTCGTTGCCGGCGTCACCGGTGCGGTCGACCATCGCAAAAAATATGCCGCGTTGGTGATCACGGCAATGAGCCACAGGAGCGCCTTGGCCACCACCGCGCCGATCGCGCCGATGGGAAGGGCGAGCATGCACAACAGCAGTACGCGGCGGTCGGTGCTAAAATCAGCAAGCGAGTCGGTGCGATGGGCTGAAGGAGGAGCGACGTCGATGGATCTCGGGTGGCCTGTGTTCACGGAGAGTTATTACTTGCATCGTTCTACGATATAAATCAATGGGAATATCTCCCCGGCTTGAACCAACCCGCAGCACAACCATAAATCGCCGCTCATGCCCCGCGCCGGTATCGCAAAATCACACTATGAGGCGCTGGCCGCCCTGCGCCACGCGCTTCGACGCTTCCTAAGCTTCAGCCAGGAGGCCGCGCGCAGCGCGGGGCTCACTCCGCAACAGCATCAGGCGCTCCTGGCCATCAAGGGATTTCCCGGACGCGACTATGTGTCGGTCGGCGAACTCGCTGAGCGCCTGCAGCTGCGTCACCATAGCGCCGTGGGGCTCGTCGACCGGCTCGCCGGACGAAAGTTGCTTCGGCGCGTGCCTTCACGAATCGACCGGCGGCGGGTGGAAGTGCGACTGACTGCCCGAGGCGAGAAAGTCCTTGAACTTCTCTCGGCTGTCCATCTGCGGGAACTCCGTCAACTGGGGCCAAAATTCAACCAACTGATCGGCTCGATCACCAATAATTAGCTGATCCAATAACGCCAAGGAATTTGGAGCGGGCGAAGGGGTTCATACCTGAGAGAGGTCTTGCCGACATCTACCCTTGTTCCCGGGACGGTGGGGAAGGGCATAGCAGAGTTCTACACGCCTCTCAAAAACCCTTGTATCGCCTCATGGAACCTCTTCGCCGGCCTATTGAGCCCGCCATGCTGCTCCCATCGCCTAACGGTCAGCGTGTGCACGCCGAAAAGCGCCGCTACCTCCACTTGAGTGAGTTTTAGGTCGAGGCGCCTTCGCCGGATCGAGCCGCCGAGCCCCTGATTTCCTTCGGATAAGCGGAAGATTTTGGCTTCGAGCAAGTTAATCTAATTTGGCAGAAAGTGCACGCACCCCACGAGGCTCGGAAGATCACCGTCGATCATCTCGCGGGCAGATATCGCCGGTTTGAGGGGAACCTCGCCGTAGGTTTTTGCGCGCATTGATCGCCGCACTCCGTGAGCCGCTCACGCCGCTGCATTTACCCGTCGCGAATGCGTGACGGTTTTTCACAGTTCGCAGCACCGCTTTCCGCCCCTTTACGACAGTTGCGGCGATTACGCACATCCGATTGAACTTCGACCCCGTCAACAACGATTGTTTCCCGAAGCGACCGGCTTTCTCCGCCCGCGGCCCTTGTCGCCGTCCTTCGGCACGCGGTGGATGGCGTGGCCAAACACCTTGAAGAGCCGCCAGAAAATCTCTCGGCCCACCGGCGCCCCTAACCACCCGACCGTGTCCTCCTTTCCCGTGCGGCGTGCGAGATCTAACGTGGGCGTGGACGCTACCATGTGCGCGTAAAACGCATCGCGCGGCGCCGGCCTTTCGACCGTGATACGGCGGTCATCGCCTGTGCGAAGCACCGGCTGGATCGCTAGCAATTGCCCATCGAGCCTTATTTTCGCGACGATCCTGCCGAAATTTGGTCGCGTTGCCCCATTGCCAAGCATTGAAGGCCGATTAAATTCAAATTGCCAAGACGTGCACATCGATGTCAGTCGCGGCTGACCCGCAACAATTCGCAAAACTCGATCAGCCGTTTCATTACCCCAAACATTAGTCGGAGAGCGGACGAAAAAACATGGGGTATTACCCGCACGGAGACACCGGATCATCCGCCGGCCCTCGATCGTCTCCGCGCGCGCAGTCAAGGTCGAGTAACTCGGAAAGGTATTCCCAGAACGACGAGTCAGCCAAGATTTTTTCATCGGGCTCGTCGTCCCAACGACGGTACGTCCGTGCCTCCGCAATGCCTGCCGTTCGGATTGTATTGCGAAAAACTCAGTAGTCCGCCTCGCCGCCCTGGGGGTACGAGGCGACCGTGCTCTTCGCGTCGGGAATATCGGCTATCATGCAATCTATTGTGAGCAGCAGCCCGGCGATCGAGGCGGCGTTTTGGAGCGCCATTCGCGTGACCTTTGTCGGATCGACGACGCCGGCTTTCACGAGGTCTTCGTATTCGCCCGTCGTCACATTGTATCCATAGTTGGCTTTACCCGCGGCCACCTGGGCGGCGACCACGGCGCCCTCGACGCCGGCGTTGGCGCAGAGCGTGCGGATCGGGGACTCGATGGCCCGGCGCACGATTTGCGCCCCGATCGCTTCATCTCCCTCCAGCTTGACGGCATTGATGACCTTGGCGCAGCGGAGCAGCGCGACACCGCCGCCGGGGACAATCCCTTCTTCGACCGCGGCGCGAGTCGCGTGCAAGGCGTCTTCCACGCGGGCTTTCTTTTCTTTCATCTCCACTTCGGTCGAAGCGCCGACGTGGATGACGGCGATGCCACCGGCGAGCTTGGCCAGGCGTTCCTGGAGTTTTTCACGATCGTAGTCGGAGGTGGTCTCGTCGATCTCGTGACGGATCTGTTTTATGCGATTCTGAATGTCGGCGGTCTTTCCGCCGCCCGAGATGATAGTCGTGTTCTCCCTTCCGACCGTGATGCGCTTGGCGCGCCCGAGGTCGGCGATCGTGAGGTTCTCGAGCTTCATGCCCAGGTCCTCGGTGATGCATTTGCCGCCGGTGAGGATCGCGATGTCTTCGAGCATGGCCTTGCGGCGGTCGCCGAAGCCGGGAGCCTTGACTCCGCACACGGACAGGGTGCCGCGCATTTTGTTGATGACGAGGGTCGCGAGCGCCTCGCCTTCGATATCTTCGGCAATGACGAGGAGCGGTTTGCCGCTTTTCGCAATCGTTTGCAGCAGAGGCAGCAAATCCTGGAGGCTTGAGATTTTCTTTTCGTGAATCAGGACATGGGCGTCCTCGAGGACGGCCTCCATCGCGTCAGTGTCGGTCGAGAAGTACGCTGAGAGATAGCCCTTGTCGAATTGCATGCCCTCGACGACCTCCAGCGTGGTCTCTATCGACTTCGCATCTTCGACCGTGATGGTTCCGTCCTTGCCGACCTTGTCCATTGCGTCGGCGATGATGTTGCCAACGGCGTCGTCCCAGTTGGCGGAGACGGTTGCGACCTGGCGGATTTCTTCGCGATCGCCCACTTTTTTTGAAATCCGCACGAGCTCGGCGACGGCGGCCTCGACGGCCCGGGCGATGCCACGCTTGAGGTATATCGGGTTCGAGCCCGCGGTGACGCTTCTAAGCCCTTCCTTGTAGATGGACTCCGCGAGCACGGTGGCGGTCGTGGTGCCGTCGCCGGCGGCGTGGGAGGTTTTGGAGGCGACTTCCTTCACCATCTGCGCGCCCATGTTTACCTCGACCTTATTGAACCTGCTCGTTCTGCCCACCTTGACGCTGCGGTGGGGCCGCTTCGCGGTGCAAAACCGCGAGGAGGACTAATCGTTCCTCAGAAAGCGAAACCTTTCCATAGAGCGCTACACCGTAGTGGCGGTTGATGGTCTCGCTCTCGTGTCCAATGATAGACGCCGTCTCCCTCTGAAGGAGACGTAAGCATCTAGATATTTCAGGTTGCCATCAGGTAGCCAGAATCCGCGCTTTTGTCCGACCAGCAAGATAAGTGCCGTCAGCTCTTTGAGGCGTCGGTTGCCGTTTGAATCGAATCCAGACGCTGGTCGAGTTCGTTCATCTCCGCGTCCAATTCCTTTTGAACTTTCGCACGGTCGCGACTCGTGATCAGGTTCAGCTTCGTCGTGTCGATCACGATATTGGCTGGCAAGGATAGGAGCCGTACAAGCACGCCCTGGTCCTTGAAGGAATCAAGATAAAGGTCGGAGACTTGGTGGGTGAGCTTGAGCGCATCCTGGGCCGCAGCTTGCGTGGATGCCAAGTTCGTATTCAGCTGCTGCACACGGTCTTGATACTGGCGGACGACTTCGGCGGAATTCGCCTTTTGGCCTGCGGACAGGTCGGAAAACATCGGCTTGAGATTATCCGAAAGCCGGGCGGCTACTTTGTCCACCTGCTCATCCTGCATTCGCGCGGCCTCGGCTGCCGAGATCGGCTAATGGTCGGCTTTGATCGGTCGATTCAAGGATTTCGCCCGGCACTCGGTTGCGCGGCGCCAAATCTTACCGGTTAGCCAATGAGCAAGAGGCTCTTGGAGCGGTGGGAAAAAAAAGCCCGTTTGTCGTGAACCGGTTCGTGTCTGAGTGGTCTAGTGCGGGCGGAATTGAGCGCGACAATTTTTGATTCTCTGGCGCCGGTGGGTGACGCTTCGCTTTGGAACGAAGTGAGGGTTCTCTATCGACGCATTTGCCTGCTTCGAGTTTGTGGCCACGGCGCCGACGCTGCGCCCATCGAATCAGAAGTGTCGAAAACCGTCGCTGCCATCCGCGAGTTGCCCGAAGGAAAGGGCAACTATGACGAAAAATTGAGAGCGCTGTTTGCGGTCGAGGAGGATCGGGTCGCCAGCGCAAGCGTGCTGGCCGAAATCCTTTTGCCCATGCTCCGTGAGTTGGCCGATGCCGAGACACGGCGGTTCGCGCACGCGAGTCTCGCGCATCCAGCCCGGGCCTCAGACACAAGACAGCAGCGCGGGTCCGTCGTTGCGCCTGGCATCGCTGATTTCATCGACGAGATGCTCCAGCAGGAGCGGGTCTCATCCGGCGCCGCTCCACCATGACTCTGTCCGATTGCTTCAACGTGCTCAGTTACTCCAAACAATACTCATAATGACAACAGCCACCATCGATCGACCATCTGCCGCTTCCGCCACGCCGAGTGCAGCCAGTCCGCCAGCCATGCCGGCTCGGGCCGGTGCCGCCAAAGGCAAGACTATCCTTGTTGGATTCGACCTCGGCACAAACAAATCGTGCCTCCTTGCCGGTCCCACGGGCTCGACCGACATTGTTGTCAGCAAGGTCGTTCCGACAGTCATCGGCTTTGTCAAAGACGGCATTGTGGATGGAATCATCGCGGGAAATCGCAGTATTCTGTTTGGAGATGATGCCCTTGGCAGCGTTCTTCACGTGCGTTTGGTGGCCCCGCTTGCGCAAGGGGTCATTGCCGATCCGGCGGCGGCGCGTGTTTTTCTGCAGCATATTCGCTCGCTTGCCGACCCGACTGGCAATGCGGAGATTCGCGCGGTAGTCGGCGTTCCGGCCAACGCCGGCGAACCGGCTCGAGATGACATCCGACGCGCGGCGATGGGAATTTTCGACCGCATTCTGCTAATCCCCGAACCGTTTCTTGCAGCGCTTGGCTATCGCGACGATTCGCGTCTCACGCAGCCGAACTATATCGATCCCGTGGTGAACTCGCTTTTCATCGACATCGGGGGCGGAACAAGCGACCTGTGCCTCGTACAAGGCTGCTTCCCCACGCGCGACGATCAGATCAGCGTCGCGTTCGCCGGTGACGCCATCGACGAGCTGATGCACAGCGAACTCGACCGCACGTATCCAAACAACGGCCTTTCGCGCCTCACGGTGCGCGAGATCAAAGAGACGCACGGCTATGTCGGGCCAAGCCGCAAGCCGCTCGACGTAAAGGTCATCATAGGGGGCAAAGCTCACATGCTCGAACTCGGCGATGTCATCGGGCGCGCCAGCAACGTCTTGATCGACAAGATCTATCCGGCACTCACCACACTGATCGAGCGCGCCGATTCAAACTCGGTCCTCACCCTGCTGCAGAACATAATCATCACAGGTGGCGGCTCGCAGATCAAGGGCATCGACACATTGCTGCAGAAGAAGCTCACCGACGATGGGTATGAGGCGCCGAAGGTGCGCTTGGCGGGCCAGGACTACAAACGCTACGTGGCCATTGGCGCGCTTAAAGCAGCCCGAGCCGCGCGCGAGAATCAGTGGCAAGTCCTGCTTGGGTGAGGTTGCGGACGGCGTAACTCCGAACGGCTGCTAAGGCATTTCGCGGCGAGAGCCGCTCCATGCATTTCTTAAGTCCCGAATTTCATGCAGGGTGGCGGCGGCCCAAAGTGGGCGTGACATTTTCAATCTTTCCGAAGTGGCTGGCAGCTTGTCAGGCCGTAGGACAGCCACCATGGCGCGGCCATCCATGCACCGGCGATAGGGAATGTTGCCATCGGTGGGCAAGTCCCCGGTGGCCGGGGCGGATACGTCGTCAGACCAAGTCACCCGGCCGAATCGATGGCATCCATGCCGGCGGATCAAAAAGGAGATCCACTCGTCCGCTTTTATAAAGTCGGCGCCGGATAGAAGGAAATTGTCGAGCAGACAGTGTTCGGGCCGCCCGAGAGAAATGTCGATGCGTTCCATCACGTCCGGTGCCAGCACACCGGCCTCTTTCAGCTCGGAAATGAAATTTTCATCCGTGCTTCCGGACAGCAGATGAATCATCTTGAGAATTCCTCCTCCGCGGCCAGAAGAGGCCGGTCGAGGCGAGTGCGCAACCAACCGGACCCAAAATCTGGGCATGTCCGTTGTGCAGAAAACAGAGGCTCACAGAGTATAAGAAACCAAATATCAGAGCCATTCGGCGCCCTCCAAAGGCGACGCAGGCAATCACGCCCACTGCTAAGATCATCCCGGCTGAAAGCCAGAGTGCAGCGGCGACCTGCTCGTGAACAGTCTGCAAGACTTCCTGCAGCCTTTGCAGATTTATAGGAATGTTTGAATCCTCGGGAAGGGTCATGGCAGGTCCAACTCCACCTCAAGCGGTCGTGGGATTAGCATGTCCTCTGGGTCGATTATAAATGGGCGGCCCTTAATCAACAGATAGTCGTGGAATCGCCCATTGCGCAGGAGCTCAACGCGTTCAGCTTGGGTAAGTTCGGCATATTGTTTCGGACGATAGGTGAACGGCCCGATCAGCGAACTGAAGCCTTTAAGTCGGCCATCGGGTAGGTGAGTTGAATCGAAGCTTCGTTGCAGATCTGCTCGATAGGCGGGAGTGTTCACCGCGGATTCGGCGAGGAATTGATTCAGCGTTTCGAGAGCGTTTTCTCCAGGCGTTCCGCCAGCCGGCTTGGATGCCCAAACGAGGGCCGACAACACGAAGATAACAGTCGCGCACGGATTACGAGTGCGCATACGCAGCGATGTTTTTTGGAGGGTCTGCACTTGTGCGGAGAACTTCATTCTCAAGTTCTATAATAACAAGTTTACTGGAATAGGATCGGTTCGCCGGCCGAAAGGGCTATTTCCACAAGGCCAAGAATGCGCAAGAGGACTGGTTCGCCATCCGCGTCGATGAAGCTTTCAAGAGCGTTGCGCGGCGCCAGCCGGAGCGTTTTCGCAAGCGCAACTTGCCACCCCAGCGGGAAGTTCACGGCCGGGCGCTTCCGCATGGCTTCGATGATCCGGACGAGCTCGTCACTGAGCCCGATGCAATCCTCCGCGCTCCACTCTCCCTCGCAGTCGGAATGGAGGTTGAGACTTGGAAAGCGGGCGCCAGGTATTCCATTTTCAAGTTCTTGGGCAACGTAATGACGCAATCGGTTGAAGTCGGAATATGAACCGGCATCAACGCCATCGACCTCCACGCCGAGGACGAATACGCATAGGTAAAGGCTCATCGCAGTTCCTCGCGGTGGATAATTTCCGGCTGATTTTCCATCAGTCCCTCCAAGGATTTGTCGAAACGGCAAGCGGACGGCGTCACGAGAACGAGCTGTTTGCGCGAGAGGACAGCCTTTGCCGCAAGAAGCCGGATCTGCTGCGTTGCGAATAGCAAAGGCACATTCTTGACTAGGTAGATGCGGTCGGCGGTTTCAGCGTCGGAACGCATGCCACGGGGGATTGGCAAAGGACTGCGTAATTGCATTGGGGGACTCATCGGGCGAAAGTGCTCATAGACGAGGGCCCGGTAGCGGTTCAATTTTCACTCCCCAGGGATCGAGCCATTGGCCGAAGTCGATATCGATCGGTCGGCTCGTGTAAATCCGGAGGGGCCGCTCTTCAATGACCGACCGGTACGTTTGCAACCGCAACTGGTAGGTGGAATTTAGGACGCTCGCGCCTGACTTGATTTCAGCGAGTCCGTCTTGGACGCTGTCGACGATAGTACCACGGACGATGCCCCGAACGGTGTAAAGCGGTCGGCCCACGATCTCGCGAAAGACCGGGCTGTCGATCTGTTGGTGCGACGGCCGCCAGACCTCCGTGTTCTTGACGGCATTCAACGCGCACAGCGCGCGGGCTTCCGCATCCTGTCCCGACGAAAGGATGGATGGCACCGCCGGGCGGCCGCCTAGGCGCGGCGGTGCAATCGGGTGGGGGTGCTCAATAGAGTCGAGGAAGCGCGCGGCCGGGTCGAACAGGGGGTGATCTGCGTCTGCCGCTTTGAGTAGCCCTGCGGTATTCCGAAGCCCGGTTGAATGCGCGAGCCACCCGCGGGCAACAGCAAGTTCGACGACCCAACCGGGATCCTGTACCGCGCTTGGAATGAATTTATCGGCCTGCTTTACGAACCTGCTCTGTGCGAAATGCCAGGCCCATTTGGGCTGATCCCCGATATCCTCCCGCGAGACGGAGAGGCCGCGGCCGGCAAGATGGGGTAGGGACACATAGGCATAAAATGAATTGGACAATACGATGTCCCAATATCGGGCTGGGCGCTCGGAAGGATTTCGGATGAGGAAAAGCGCGGCGGCGGCGGCGTAGTTGCGCCTTTCATCCCCGCACCAGTCTTTCACATCTGCCAGGAGGCTTTGGTTCCCAGTACGATGTGCATGCTTTAGGCCCCAGTATCCATCCGTGACGAGCGCGCGGCGGTAAAAACTTTCGGGTTGAAGCAGCTTTTTGCCCCGGAGCGATGCCCAATTAAGAAGTGTATAAATAGACTCACCGCAGCCGGCGAGGCTCTGTTCGAGCGTGGGTGCCGTCTCGTCGTAAAACGAGGTGATAAGCGTAAGGGCGCAGGATGGATTTGCGAACAGGACCGATCGAAGAGCCGGGTGAGTCAGCGCTGCAGGACCAATTCGGCGGAACAAGTCAGGACGGTAGGGCAGGACGCCGAGCACCTGCCTCGAAATCGAGGATTCTCTGTTTCGCAATCGGTTGCGGATTTCGTCGATAACGCCCGCGTCGAATGCATCTTTCCATCCCGCAGCGTGCGCCCGCCACAGTTCTCGGGGGCGGGCGAGGACGGGTGGATGCAAGGCCATGGCGGACGCTGCGACGGCAATAGTAGCAAGGCGCCGGAGCTTGCTACTATCGCTTGCGGAACCGCATTCATGAGTTTTCTCCGTCCACTGATGATTCTCTGGCGATGCATGGTGGTGGCCCTCGCGCGTCGCATGCCGATCGAGTCTCCCGTCGCATGCATGGGATTCAGTGTGCTGTTCCTACTCACCGGCTTCTTCCTTCTTCCCGGCATGGAGGAGGCCGTTCGCACCGTTCCTCTTTTCGCGGATGCCATGAGTGCAGCAAGATTTGGCTGGCGCGGACTACAGTTTTTCGAATGGGCGATGATCGGGGCTGCATGCCTGGGTGCCGGGCTGTTTCAGGCACGGTGCCTTCAAATCTGTTTTCCGCAGGCGTATGATCCGTATGCAGGCGAAATGGCATCGCCAGGCCTTATGCAAGGTGTCCGGCGGTGGACGGTAGGCCGCGATCGCAAGAAGCACGGTTTCACGATAGCGGGAATGCCGGCTAGCCTGGATGAGCTTTGTACCTCTGTCCTGGTAACGGGAGTCACAGGCTCGTCGAAGACCGCAGGGGTTCTGATGCCCGCAGTTGCGCAGTTATTGGCTGCTTATAATGAGGAAACGGACGACGAATATTCCACAAATCCTTTTCAAAAGTTGGGCGCGTTCATACCGGAGGTGAAAGGTGACTTGGTGGATAGCTGCATCTACCTGGCTCACGAAGCGGGCCGCTGCGTATCAAAGGATATGATAATCATCTCCCCGTGCAGCCGCATTCCGGTTATTCGCTACCGCGATGAAAAGGGTCGCCGCTGGTTTCTTTCCGGCCGCGGCGGTGCCGGTGGATCGGATGCTGCTGCCTTGGTGCCGCGAATGGTCTATCCACCCGGACATGCGAGGGCAGGCCGGCAGGTAAGCGGGGACGTGTTTGAGTCGAGGACAGACTTCGAGACGGTGATGGCCGAGCTTTCGAAAATCAGCTTGCCGCTGGGATCTCTCCAGCCGCGATTTTTGGGCTGGCGTTGGCGGGGACAAAAACTGCTGCGGGTCAGCCACACGATCGCCCGGGACCAAGCCGTGCCGCATATCGGCGCCGACGGGAGGCAAGAATGGGCCATCCCGCCGAAATTTCTTTGCGTGGACGGAGTCACGCATATCGACAACGGAGTTCATTACAACCTCATCGATCCGCGGCTGCCCCCAGCCGAATCCGCCGAGCGGATTACAAAGCTCGCGGCTATGTCGCGGGGTGGGCAGGGCCGCGGCGAAAACGACTATTTTTACGAGCAAGGCCGCAAATTGATAACCGCCTGCATCACGCTTCACCGCGCAGTAGAAACCTCTCCGTGCACGGCAATAAGCATTGTGCGGCTTGCGACCCAGGATGAAAAGCTCGAGTTCGCGTTGTGCGCTCTCACAAACCGGATCGAGCATGCAAGGGGCACCGCATCCAATCTTCCTGAGGAAGAGAGGCAAGATATTGAGCGGCGGGAACTCATGCCACTTGAAGACCTCGCGGCGTATTTCCGTAACGAGTGGCAAAGAATGGTCGCCGACGGCAAGACAGCCAATGTCATCAAGTCAACAATCTCCGGAGCTCTCGATGTTTTTCTCCAGGATCCGAATCTCGCTGAGACGTTCTGCCAGGCTTCGACTTTCTCATTTGAGGACATCCTCCGTACCGGAAAAATCATAGGACTTGTCCCGGGTGACCGCTACGAGCAACTAGGCCGCCTTTTGGGGAGCGCATGCAAGATGGATTTTCAGAGCACCATGCTCTCCCGGACTGGACGGCCCGACCTCAACGGTACGCGGCTTGCGCTCTATTTGGCGGACGAATGTCAAAAATACGTCATCTCCGGATCTTCAACGGCCGGAGACCCCTATTTCATGAACCTTTCACGTTCAAACAATGTGGTGAATTTGTGCGCGACGCAAAGCTACGCCTGGATCGTAGAGGTCCTTGGCCGCGAAGCGGCAAATGTCTTCATATCGGCTTTCGGGATCCAATTTTGGCTACAGCAGACCGACCCTGAAACCTGCCGGCGCGCGGCCGAAATCTGCGGCACCGTGATGCGCGAGGAAATAAGCGCCGATCACAATCTAAATTTTGGCGGAATGATGGAGGCCCTCAACACAGGTCGCGAAATCCGCATCCGGCACCAAGTGCGCTGCACTGAAAAGGAGAGGTTCCGCGCCGAGGACTTCGCCCATCTCAATGTGGGCGACATTATCGCATACAACAAGGGGCGGAAGGGCCGATTGTCGAAAGTTATGCGCGGGAAGGCCGTCTATCACTTCTGCACCCAAAAGCCCGATGGTGTCGCGGCCGTCCGCGACTGCGTCCGCGAATACTATCGCGAGTTGCTGGAGAATCTCGCGCATGAACGTGGCGAGCGCGAGCGCTGGGATTGCCGCCCCCGGGCCGTGCCCGCGAGAACACCCTAGGCGAATCCACCACTTTTGGCCCATGGATTGTTCGGTGTCGGGAGCGTACGATCGGACCAATGAACTGCGATCATTACGTGCTGAAAGGCGTCGCCATCTCCGGCGTCGCCAGATTTGTGCCTGAAGCGCGGGGCAATCCGCTGGAAGCCTTCTCGTCGCTGAACGTGAGCGGGCGACCGTTCAACGTTTGGCTTACGGCGGAGTTTCTTGAGCCACAACTGGAGCATTGGAGCACGCAAAAGCGGGGCCGTTCCGAGCTGGCCGATGCGATTGCCGCCGACGTCGAAGATGCGACGAGACGAGCCCTCATGGCTTTCCACGAAATCACGAATTCGACTTCGACACTGAGTGATCAGGAACTTTTAGCTGCGACCGCGGTGACGGCAAATCTGCAACGCACCGTTGCCCTGCTCGGCGAATTCATGCTTGGCGACACGATAGAGGGACGGACGGTATTTTCCCTTTCACGATTATGGTGCGGATTGATCGATTATCCGCGGAACACTGGCTATTTCTCAATGGGCCCAGATGAGACGACTTCATCGCATGCCCTACGGGCAGACCGCCGCGATTATAGCCACCTTCGTAACGCGTTGTGGTGTTCGATTCAAGAGATCGAGCAGCGCTGCGCAGATGGGCTCAAAGTCTTCGGGGAACACGTCCGACGAACCGGATTGTTCCGACCCGAGGACTTGCGCCATCTTCTGTCCTCTTCGATTCCGCCGCGGGACGCTCCGGAAAATTATAAGAATAGATCTGGTGTCGTCCGACCGAGGAATTCCTCCATGTAGGAAGTCGTCGCCTTCCCCTCGATGAACACGGGGTCGGCCATGATCGCCTTGTGAAGGGGGATCGTTGTCTTTATGCCGCGGATCAGGTATTCGCTGAGCGCCCGATACGTGCGCTCAAGGGCTTCTTTGCGCGATTTCCCCGAACAAATGAGCTTCCCGATCATTGAATCGTAATAGGGCGGTATTGTGTAGCCGCTATAAATATGGCTGTCCACGCGGACGCCGGGTCCACCGGGAGAATAATAGAGGCCGATCGTGCCAGGGGAGGGGGCAAAATTTCGGGCTGGATCTTCCGCATTGATGCGGCATTCGATCGCGTGTTTCTCCCATTTTATGTCGCCCTGGTCGAATCCGAGCTTCTCACCGTTGGCGATGCGGATCTGTTGCTTGATCAAGTCGATTCCTGTCACCTCCTCCGTCACAGGATGCTCGACCTGGATGCGCGTATTCATCTCAATAAAATAGAAGCGCCCCTTTGGATCGACCAGGAATTCAATCGTGCCGGCGTTTTCGTATTCCGCCGCTTCCGCGGCCCGAATTGCGGCCTTGCCGATCTTTTTGCGCAGATCGGCGGTCAGAAAAGGGGAGGGAGACTCTTCGATCAGCTTCTGGTGCCGGCGCTGGACCGAGCAGTCGCGTTCGCCCAAATGAATGATTTTGCCATGGCTGTCCCCAAGGATCTGAAATTCAATGTGGCGCGGCTGTTCGATATATTTTTCGAGATAAACCGCGCCATTGCCAAACGCTTTTTCAGCCTCGGCGCGGGCGACGTGGAATTCCTTCGCGAACGATACATCGTTGTGGGCGATCCTCATCCCACGGCCGCCGCCGCCGGCGACGGCCTTGATGATCACCGGATAACCGATTGATCGGCCGGCTTTCATCGCCTCCGATTCGGACGCGACGGGTCCTGGGCTTCCGGGAACCGTGGGAACGCCGGCTTTCGCAACAGTATCCCTCGCTACCGCCTTGTCTCCCATTATCTTGATCGACTTCGACTTGGGCCCGATGAACTTGATGTTGCACGACTCGCATTGCTCGGCAAATTTTGCGTTCTCGGATAGAAATCCATAGCCGGGATGGATTGCGTCGACGTCTCCAATCTCGGCTGCGCTGATTATGCGATCGGCGCGCAGGTAACTGTCGCTGCTTTTGGCTTGGCCGATGCAAATGGCCTCATCGGCGAGCTGGACGTGGAGCGACTGCACGTCGGCCTCGGAATAAACCGCCAAGGTCTTGATTCCCATTTCGCGGCACGCGCGGACGATTCGCAGGGCGATTTCTCCGCGATTGGCAATGAGGACTTTTTGGATCATCTAAATCTAAAAATTGGGAATAAAATCGGTGGCAGCGGCTTTTGGCCTTTGTCTGGAATTGCGGCCTGTGGTTCTGCGGGTCCGGGCAAACCGGCTAGCCGGGCGATGGACCTTGGATCCGCGATCAGGGTCGGCCATTTAGCCGAGTCTGACCTTGAACAGCCGTTGGCCGTATTCAACCGGTTGCCCGTTTTCCACAAGCGCTTCGATAATCGCCCCCTTGGTCTCGGCTTGGATCTCGTTCATGATCTTCATCGCCTCGATAATGCAAATGACGGTGTTTTCGACGACTGCGGAGTCTTTGTCCACGAACGGTTTGCTTTCCGGATTAGCGGCCCGATAAAATGTGCCGACCATGGGCGACTTAATGTAGCCGACGCCGGCCTCTTCGGCTGGGATCACTGAGTTAGCGGCAGCGGTCGAGGCGGCCGGGGGCTCAGGAGGAGCCGAAGCGACGCCGGATTCGGCATGGGCTAAAGAGGTGGTCCGGCCGTGTGATACTACCGGCAGGTCGCCATTGCCGCGTTTGATCCGCAGTTTGAACCCTTCTTCCTCAACAGCAAACTCGGATAGCTCCGAGCGTTTCATTAACTCAATGATCTGCTTAATCTGTTTTAGGTCCAAGTGTCACCTTAGTTGAAGTTGGCTGAGCTAGCCGGTGAATTGGGTTAGTTGGTGTTAAGGGAAGGGCCGTTCAAAAGAATTATCAGAAATAAGCAACTTCTGTATTCGCAAATCATTTACAATAGATTAAAATAACGTAGAAAATGTAAAAAACGGGCGATTTTCGTTAAAAATTGCGGTTTTTTTAGAAAAACAGGCCGATTTTACATAGAAGCTCTACCGGTGTTTTTGCGATTTCGGCGGCAATTCGACGCCTTGAGGCGGATGGGGACAGCCACTCGTGAAACGAATGGCGGCAGGTGGACAATCGGAGGCTGTCCCTTTCGATAGGAGGCTGTCCCTTTTGGAAAGATGACGTTTCGGTTGGTCATTTGAAGCGTCTGGCTTTTCAATCCGAGTTATCGATGAGCGACGCCGCACCTGCCGCAATGGCTGTTCCGAACTTGGCCTATGGCCAGGTCCGCGCCAAGTCCGCCCCGAAGGTATTTGCCGGGGCTTTTGGACTCCTTGAGCCGCATTTGGCGGCCCTGGATCGGCTGCTTCGGTCCCAGATTTCTGCCTTTGAGCCCGAAATTCGCGGAATGGCGGAAGCCTGCATCGATACCTCCGGAAAACGCATTCGGCCGGCGCTTGTATTTTTCAGCGGCTGGAATTCGACGGCATCGGTCTCCCCGGAAATTGTCCGTGCCGCCGCAGTTGTCGAACTGATCCATTTGGCGACCCTGGTCCACGACGACATCATGGACGGGGCCGAGATTCGCCGAGGGCATGCGACCGCCGCTCGCACCTATGGGCCATCCTCGGCGGTTCTTCTGGGCGATGCCTTGTTTGCTCACGCGCTCAATCTCGCGACCCAGTTTCCCACGACCGAGGTATGCGCCGCCGTGTCGGAATCGACCCGGCGGGTATGCGCCGGAGAGATCGTTCAGACCCTTCGCAGGGGATCCTTTGAGGTCACCCGCTCCGACTATCGGAGAATCATCGAGCTAAAGACGGCCGAACTCTTCCGTGTCTCGTGCTTTCTCGGCGCCCGCCTGGCCGGATCAGATGCGGCCTACGTCGGAGCCGTGAGCCGCTTTGGCGAGCATCTCGGGGTCGCTTACCAGATCTACGACGACTTGGTGGACTTTTTTGGGGAGGAAGCCCAGATCGGAAAAACCTTGGGTACGGATCTATTGGGCGGAAAGCTGACTCTTCCCCTGTTCGCCCTCATGGAACGCCTGCGACCCTCGGAAAGAGAGATCCTTAAGGGCGAGATTGAGGGCCGTGAGCCGGCGCAGCTCTCGTTGCGGTTGCGCCAAATGAATGAACTGGGGGTGTTTTCAGCGGTGGCGGAGGCGGTCGCCGCCGAGCTCGCTTCCGCTCGGGCAGAATTGAGCCCTGCTTTCGACCGCAACCCGCCGACGCCTCTTCTCTTGAGTCTTGTCAATCTCCTCGGATCCCAGGTCTCCGCACTTCACCCCTGACTTCGGGCCGTTTTTCGTTTGCTCAATGGGGTGGGCTGGGTTTCATTTCCTTTGTGTTGGATGCCATAAGAGTACCTGGAAAGACGCTTGTGGCGTCGCCCGATCGGCTGCACGAGGCCGACGAGGATCTGGACATCGTCCGGCGCATACAGGAGGGCGACGTGGCCGCGTTCGACGTTCTGACCGTGAAATACCGGAGTCGGATCTACGGTGTAATATATAACCTGACATCCAACCGGGAGGACGCCGCGGATTTGACCCAGGATGCGTTTATCAAGGCGTTCCAATCGATTCGACGCTTCCGGGGGCAATCGTCGTTTTTCACGTGGATATACCGCATAGCGATCAATTCTACGCTGAGCCACCTGAGAAAGAACCGGGTGCGTTCTTTCTTCAGCCTTGAGAAAATCAACACCGACGATCCCGTATCCCGCGAACTCATTGCAGCCCTCACAGATAAGTCGGGTGCCGACCGTGAGACCAATGTCCGCGAGCTACAGGAAAAATTGAACGAAGCGATGCAAAATTTGTCTATCAATCATCGCACTGTGATCACCTTATTTGAGATCGATGGCTTAAGTCATCAAGAGATTGCCGACGTCATGAACTGTTCTGTAGGCACCGTGCGCTCCAGGCTTCATTACGCTAAGCAATTGTTGCAGTCTGAGTTGCAAAATTATCTGCGCTGATGGACCCTGAGAAGAAGAACCCATTGCCGGCAGCGGAGTCCGACGGCTCCAACAAGGTAACCCTCGAGAATCTACTGCGATTTAAGCGGTGTGAGCAGCCGCCCCCGGAATTTTGGCAGCAATTCGACCGCGAGCTTCGGGCAAAGCAGTTGGCTGCAATCGTAGCCAGGCGGCCGTGGTGGACGCCGCTCGCACGGTATGTGGGAGTGGTTTCCCGCTATTCGCTTCCGTTGGGGGCTGCCGCCGCGTTGGCAATCGCTTTCGCAGGAGTTCACGAATACCGCGTATATGTCCCGGCGCGGGCGAGTGCGGATGATGCGCAGAGCACTGAAGCATCTGTGCCAACGGTCGAACCTGTTGAGGTTGCCATGGCCGTGACACCGGTGCCTGTCAGGTCCAATGAGCATCCGAATTTGGTGACAGTGTCCGGCGAACGGTCGGTGGCGAAGCCTGTCGTCTACCACGATAGCGCGAAGCGCGAAACCGCCGCACCAGCCCGGATGGACGCCCGAAGCCTTGCTTTTGACGCCGGATCGGAGTCCACCGAATCGTCTTCAGACCTGTGGGTCGCCTCCAATCTCGCGGCCGCTCAGGCGGCCGAACCGGAAGCCGTCCGAAATTTGCTCGGAATGTCGAGCAGCCTGGATGGTCGGATGGTTCCCGCTGTCCGCACGCACGTCGAACCGCTCGAGCAGATGGACCCGCCGGCCGCCGAACAACGCTCGCGCCTATTGGGAGGCGTGGTCCCGGCGCTGGCCACTTACAACGGCACCGTCCCAGTGCCGGTCAACGATCGCGTTGTTAAAGATCTTTCCGACGATCGACTCTATGAGTCGATCAGCCGCTATTCCGAGGGCGGCGATTATCTTTCGATCAAGGTGAAGTTCTGACGCGGGCGCCGCGTTTAATGCGGGGGAATACAGGCCCCGCACGTATTGACGAAGAAGTCGTTACCCTTGTCGTCGATCAGGATGAAAGCGGGGAAATCCTTCACGTCGATCTTCCAGATCGCTTCCATCCCGAGTTCGGGGTACTCGAGCACGTCCACCTTGCGGATGTTTTCCTTTGCGAGAATCGCGGCCGGGCCGCCGATCGAGCCCAGGTAAAATCCGCCGTGTTTCTTGCAGGCCTCGGTGACTTGAGCGCTCCGATTTCCCTTGGCCAGCATCACCATCGAACCGCCCTTGGCTTGGAACTGATCGACGTAGCTGTCCATCCGGCCGGCCGTGGTCGGTCCGAACGAGCCGGAGGCGTAACCCTTCGGCGTCTTGGCCGGCCCCGCGTAATAGACCGGATGGTCCTTGAAGTACTTCGGAAGATCCTGTCCCGAATCGAGCCGCTCCTTCAATTTGGCGTGCGCAGCGTCGCGCGCTACGATGAGCGAGCCGGTCAGGGAAACCCGGGTCGTCACCGGATGCCGTGACAGCTCGGCAAGGATCTCTGGCATCGGGCGATTGAGATCGATCTTCACGATTCCGTCCTCTTTCAGCGCCCGGTGCTGGGGCGGAATGAATTGGCCGGGATTGGTCTCGAGCTTTTCAAGAAAGATTCCGTCTTTGTTGATCTTCGCCTTGATATTGCGGTCAGCGCTGCAGGAAACGCCCATTCCGACCGGACAACTTGCGCCGTGGCGCGACAACCGGATCACCCGCACGTCGAGTGCAAAATACTTCCCTCCGAACTGGGCGCCTATGCCGCTGCGCTGCGCGATCTCGAGGACTTTTCCCTCCCATTCCAAATCGCGAAATGCCTGGCCGTACTCGTTGCCCGACGTGGGCAGAGCATCGATGTAGCGCGTCGTCCCGAGCTTGAGCACCTTCATGCAGGTTTCAGCGCTTGTTCCTCCGATCACGAAGACGAGATGGTACGGCGGGCATGCAGCCGTGCCGAGAAGCGGCAGCTTTTCCGCGACAAACTTCTCGAAGCTCTTTGGATTTAGGAGCGCCTTGGTTTCCTGAAATAGAAACAGCTTGTTCGCCGAGCCTCCGCCCTTGGCCACGAACAGAAATTCGTAGCTCGAGCCGTTTGTGGCGTAAATATCGACCTGGGCCGGAAGATTGGTGCCTGTGTTGACCTCGCGCCACATGTCCAAAGGCGCCGTCTGGGAATATCGAAGATTTTCCTTTGTGTAGCACTCATAGACTCCGCGGCTCAGCCACTCCGCATCGTCCACGCCGGTCCACACGCCCTGGCCCTTCTTTCCGACGATGGCCGAGGTGCCGGTGTCTTGGCACATCGGGAGTATGCCTTCGGCCGCGATTTCGGCGTTTTTTAACAGGGTCAGCGCCACATAACGGTCGTTGGCCGAGGCCGCCGGGTCATCGAGAATCGCGGCAAGCTGCTTGACGTGGGAAGTGCGCAGGCAAAAAGCGCTGTCGCGAAACGCCTGCTGCGCGAGGAAAGCGAGCACTTCGGGCTCCACTTTGAGGATCTCGCGCCCCTCAAACTGGGCGGTGCTGACGCCCTCCTTGGAGAGTAGGCGATATTCGGTTGTGTCGGGGCCGAGCGGCAGCGGCTCCTGGTAGTGGAAGGGCGGAGTGGCCATCGCACAAAAGGTGATCCCATATCCCCGGCAAGTAAAGTCAGTGTATAGGCCGGCACTAGGCGTATTTGTATGTACTGGGACTTTATCTTTTGCGTGCCGCATGAGCGCGGCGAGCAGCAGGCTCTTAGCAACAAATTCTGTCGCATTATTGATTTGGCGGGAATTAGAAGGAGAAACCGATGACCGATGATGCGAAACTGCTCCGTCACTACGCCGAAACCAGATCGGAGGCTGCCTTCGCTGCCCTTGTCGAGCGCCACCTCAGCATGGTCTATTACTCGGCCTTGCGGCAGTTGGGCGGTGACTCGCATCTCGCCAAGGACGTCGCACAAACAGTCTTTGTCCTCCTTTCCGAGAAAGCGGCTTCGCTGCTCAGGCATCCCAGCCTGGCTGGTTGGCTATATGCCACGGTCCATTTCAAAGTGTGCAAGGCGCTGGAAGCGGAACGCCGACGAAGGGTTCGGGAAGAGGCCGCAGCTACAATGCAAATGACGCTGGCCGAATCCACCGAAGAGACAAACTGGGAACAGATCCGCCCCATTCTGGATGAGGCAATTCTCACTTTGACCACGCGCGACCGGGAGGCGCTCGTGCTGCGCTATTTCGAAGGGCGGAGTTTCTCCGATATTGGCTCTCAGCTCTCGCTTACGGAAAAGGTCGCCCAAAAGAGGGTGGAACGAGCCGTCGATAAGTTGCGTGGGCGATTTGCCGGTCGCGGTATCACGTCATCAAGCGCCGCTTTGGCGGTGCTCCTGGGCAGCCAGGCGGGCCTGGCCGCCCCAGGTGAGCTTGCGGCATGCGTGATAAGCGCTGCGATGCCTTCCGCGGGCTCTGTGACATCGCTATCGACGACTATCGCCGTCGCGACCCATATGCCTGCAGGCATCGCCTCGTTTGTCGGGATTTCTGCCGTCGTGGGCCTATTGTCGATCGGCATCGCCATCTATGAGTATCGTGATTTTTTCCATACCCAAACGTTTCTGAAGTCCGCCAGCGAGCAATACGAAGCCAAGCAGGACGAACTGCGAACGTTGGGACGCAACTCTCAGATTGCCGATAGCAACCTAGCTGCTTTGCGGCAGGAACTGGCCCAGGTTCGCTCGGCCGACGCCGCTCGAGCGGCCAGCGCAGCCAAGGCCCACGCCGAAGCCTCGATCGCCCAAGCCAGGGCAGACTGGGAATTATTTCGGTTAGCCCATCCCGAGGCCCCTGGAATGCTCGCAATGGTTGACAAGGCCCAGATCGAACGGAATTTCGGCCTTTTTTTCCAACGAGCGGGACTTACAGCGTCCCAGATCCAGGAATTTGAAAAGCGTACGGTGGAGCTGTTCTCCCAGAATGAGGCGATCGCTCCAGGTTCTCTGCAACACACGGTGGCGCAGCTGCCAGACGATCAGCTGCGCGCGATCCTTGGGGAGCAGGCATTCCAATTGTTCCAGAATTACAATCGCTCGATGCCCGCGAACATGGTTGCGAGTTATGTCCAGTCATCCGCTTCCGTTGCCGGCGCGCCGATCTCCTCCGATCAAGAGGAGGGGCTGGCCCAAATCGTCGCCGATTGCAGCCCATCCTACAGAAACGGCCACGCAATTGATCCGGTGTCGCTGGACTGGGAGAATGCCGAAGCCCGAGCGCAAGCCCTGCTGACTCCCTACCAATGGCAGGCCGCAGAAGGGGTCTTTCTAAATCTTCAATACCAGGTGGAGTTGGCCCAGGCCCAACAAACCGGAGATCTAGGTTCGACGGCGGACGCCAAGAACTGACAACCGATGCCCGCAAGAACATTGATCATCGTCTGCGCATCGGGCGCATTTCTAAGCGGCGCTTTGGGCTTTGGCTGGTACAGCGTCCATGCCGATCGCAACGCGGAAGCTTCGCTCGCTGCGATTACTCAAGAGCGCGGCCGTCTGGATGACACCATTCGGAAGGTCAAGATGCAGATCGCGGCACGTGAACGGGATGCAGCTGCCACTCAAATCGAGCTCCGGAAAGCACAATCGGCCGGCGCGGCGGAAAGTGCTCCAAGCGTCAAAGATCCAGCAACTGTCCTGGCGTCCAACTCAAAGCTGCGCGCCCTTTATCTAAAGTCATTTCGAGTGAATCTGAGGCTGCGTTTTGGGGCAGCCTATCAATCCCTCGGGCTCTCCTCTGACCAAATCGACAAATTCGAGGAGCTGGCAACCGATTGCGAAAGCGACAAATGGACCATACGGGCTGAAGCTGTGGCGCAGGGATTCGCTGCTGACGATCCTGCGATTGATGGGCTGCAGCAGCAAAGCAATGGACAATTTCGCGCTTCCGTCGCCAATGAGTTGGGAACCGCTGTAGCTCAGCAATTGGGTCAAGTCAGCCGTCTGGGGTCGGCGCAAACCTTTGTCAACGAGGTCGGCACCTTGATGGCCCCTGGGCTGTCACGGCTCACAGACTCGCAGGCCGCGCAACTGCTCCAGGTTCTGGCCGATTCAAGCGCTAGCTATCAAACTGGCGGCCCGTTCGATCCAATGTCCGTCGACTGGAGCAAAGCCTCTGCCCAAGCCGCAACCATACTCTCGAGCTCCCAATTCGAGGCGTTCAATGCCGAGGCGCAAACGAAGCGGCTGATGGGGATGATCACCCAGTTTTATTCGCAGGAGAAAGCTAGAAACTAATGCTATGAAAAAGACTTCCAAAATCTGTCCAAGCCCGCCGCCGGCTCAACGCATACCAGCAACTTTTCCGTCTGGTAAAAGGGTTCCTATGTATCTGTTGGCGGCATTCATCGCCGCCCTGTTTTCCTCTGTCAGCCGCGCTCAGCATTCCCTTGTCGTGATCCGGGGCAACGGCGTACCGGGACTCGTGAAAGCAGCCATTGTAAGCGACGGTAATGAGCTAGGGGAAGTGGCGAACCGGGACGACACTGCTATTCACCCGATTCCCTATAGCCTCGGCTTCAACTTGGCGCCGGCCCCATCCTGGGCTTCCGGCGTCATCGATGTATCCAATCTGACGGTCGAGTTTGAATCCGGACAGGAGGCGCTCGTCGCTCACGGCACCTTGAAATCGGACACGACGCTTTCGAACTGCGTGATTGCTATAATCGCGAAGTCCGCGGCCACGAAGCTGGTGCCCGCACACGATAGTATCAAATTCTATCCCCTTCTGCCTGCCGGAAGCCAGGCGATGCCGGCTAACGAGCCCGTCAATTTTTCCCACCGATGGGACTTGGGCTCGCAGTTTAACTTCAGTCGCAGCACCTGGGAGTTGCACATCTTTTCCAATGGACTGGAGGTACCAACCAGCTCAATGAAACCTGAAGATATTGCTGCCGCGCGATCTAAGACTGAGGCTTATCTGATGAGTGACCATCCTGTCACTCTGATCTACGGCAGGCAACCGGTCTATCCCGAGAATCTGAGAGCCAGGAACATCAGCGGCACGGTTACGCTGCGCTGCGATGTCTTCCTCTGCGGGAATGCCCTGGTGCAGGTCATCTCAGCGACCAATCCCGACTTTGGCGATGCCGCGACCATTGCGGTAAAGCAATGGCTGTTCACTCCCGCCATCAAGAATCACCAACGTGTCGAGCAAACGATCGAGGTTCCAATCAACTTCAAGGCCCCAAATTCATTGCCAACGGATAAGTCGGCTCCACCAGTTTCGAGCGGGAGCGCGGCTCCCAGCCCGCCGTCGGGCGGTGCCATCGTCCATTATCCAGGCGAGGAAATGGTCGATGTGGGCGGCCACAAGCTGCGGATCCTGCGGGGTGGACAGGGCAGCCCGACGGTTGTTTTTGAATCCGGTATTGGCGGTAATATTGACAACTGGGACACGGTGGTACTGGCCGTGAATCAAATCACCTCCACACTGGGCTATTCGCGCGCGGGAACGGAACCTTCCGAGCCTGCCTCCGGCCCGCGCACGCCGCTAATCGTCGCGGAGGAACTCCACACACTGTTGGCGAATGCACGGATTAAGCCGCCCTACGTATTGGTCGGCCATTCCCTTGGCGCTGTGTATGTGCGCGTATTCACGCTCAAATATCCCGGAGAAGTCGTTGGTCTCGTGCTTGTCGACGGTTCGACGGAACGCCAGTTCGTCGCCGCACACGCGCTCGATCCGAATTCCCCGATAAGTACGGCGCCAACGGAGATGCCTGCGGCAATGAAAGCGGCGCTGTCCCCAAACGTCCGGTCGGAGATGGAAGGCATGATTGCGACCAACATTTCGGGCGTTCTTGAGGTCCCTGGATGTCTACCTGATATTCCCATGGTCGTTTTGACTTCCCTCCAGTCGCCCGCTCCGGGCGTGCCCGAAGTTGATTTTATGATGAAGCTGAAGCGCCAACTGCAGCAGGACATTTTCCAGTCGACCACTTACGGAATGCTAATTGTCACAAAAAAGAGCCCGCATAACATAATGCGGACCGAGCCCGATCTGGTAATCAACGCAATCCGCTTTGTAGTCGGGGCGGCGCGGGCGCCCGCATCGTAACCAGCCGAGATCGAGCTGGACGCCGCCCATACCGATCCTGACGACGCCCGCGGGCAGCCTCACACAATCTTGAACTTGGGCAGATCCTGGCCGTCCAGGATTCCGACCGGCTTTCCACGGCGGTCCACGACGATCAGTTCGTCAACCCTGTGCATCTCAAAGAGGCGCAGTGCATCGACCGCCAGGGCCTCCTCGCCCACGGTCTTCGGGGTGCGGGTCATGAAGTCGGAGACGGGATGAGCCAGGAAATCGGGCCCGGTCAGCGCGCTCCGCCGGAAATCTCCGTCGGTGAATACGCCGTTCAGCCGCCCGCCGCGAGTGATAAGGGCGATGCACCCGCTCTTGGCCTTGGTCATGGCAAGGATCGCCTCCTGGGTTTTGATCGTGTCCCGGGCGATGGGGACGCGATCGCCCTTTCTCATGATGTCCTTTACGCGCAGGAGCAGGATTCGCCCGAGATTTCCCGCCGGGTGGTAGCGAGCGAAATCCTCCCGCGTGAATCCGCGGGCCTCGAGAAGAACCATCGCCAAAGCGTCGCCGAGGGCGAGCGCCGCAGTGGTGCTGGCGGTCGGAGCAAGCATCAGGGGACACGCTTCGCGCGGAACGCGGTACAATAGCCGGAAATCCGCGTTGCGGGCCAGGTCGGAGGCGGGATTGCTTGTAAATGCGACGAGCTTCAGGCCGAGGCGCCGCAGCAGGGGCATGAGGCGCAGGAGTTCTTCGGTCTGGCCGCTATTGCTCAGCAGGAGGGCGAGGTCCCCCTCGTCGCAGAGCCCGAGGTCTCCGTGCAGGGCCTGCGTCGAATCGAGGAAGCATGAAGAGACGCCCGTGCTGTTGAATGTCGCGGAGACCTTCTGGGCGATGTGCGCCGACTTGCCGACCCCGCTGAAGATCAACTTACGCCCGGCATTGAGCGTCGCCTCGACCGCCTTCGCCGTAGCTGAGAACTCCCGCCCCAGGCCCCGGGCCGTCATTCGCAAGGCCTCGGTCTCGATTCGGATGCAGGTTCGGGCTCGGGCTAGGGCGGATTTCGGATCGAGGGCCATTTAGAGTTTGAGTAAGGGAGGCAGAGTGCGGAATTTATCGCCGATCACCCTTCATTCAAACCCTTTTCCGGCCTGTGCATAGTCTTGCATCGAGATCCTTCGGGCTGTTCGCCCTGGCCGCGTTGCTTTTCGGCGCCGGATGCGGCGGTGACAATCCCGCCCTGGGGCCCGAATCCGACGATTCCGGCTTCAACCTAGGCCAGCAATTGGAACGGCAGGGACACCCGGAAGACGCGCTTGCCGCCTATCTGAAAGTCATCGCCCGGAGGGGCGACCAGGCTCCGGAATCCCACCTCGATGCCGGATTGCTCTATCTTGAGAGCCGCAAGGATCCGATCATGGCGATCTACTATTTTCGCAAATACGTGGAATTGGAGCCGAACTCCCCCTCGGCGGGAAGGGTGCGGGATCTGATCGAAACGGCAAAACGCGATTTCGCGCGGACGCTTCCGATCCAGCCGCCGGAAAACCAAGTCGCGCAGCTGGACAACGCGGAGCAGCTCGAGCGCCTTCAGCGCGAAAACGACGGATTGAAGGCCGAATTGGCGGCGATCCGCGATGGCGGCAGTGCCATGCCAGCCGTTTCGCAGCCGTCGGCCAACGGGGGTGGCGAGACGGGATGGAAGCTTACTCCGCCGCCTCCCGACACGCCCGTGATCGCGGAGATTCCCGCCGCGGCACCCGCCGCCGCGGCGCCCGCGGGTGAGCAGGTCCCCGCACCGGCCGCGAATAGGAGTGGGCGCACGCATACGGTCACCAAGGGGGACACGCTCTACAGCTTGGCCGTTCATTACTATGGGAAAGGCTCGCGGTGGCCTGAGATCGTCGCTGCCAACAAGGACCAATTGTCCGGCAGCAATCCCACGGTGAAGCCCGGCATGGTTCTGAAAATCCCATGAGCGCCAGCGAACCCGTGCCGCCCCTTGGCTTCGGAATTGTCGGACTCGGAATGATTGCCGAGTATCATGCGCGGGCGATTGCCGAGGCGGGGGGCGCGAAATTGGCCGGCGTTGCCGACAAGAAAGAAGCGAGGGCGCGCCAGTTCGCCGAAACAAACGGCGTGCCGTTCTGGACGACGAAAGTCGAGGAGTTGGCCGCGCGGCCCGACATCCAGGTGATCTGCATCACGACGCCGAGCGGTTTTCACCTCGATCCCGCTTTGACGGCCCTTCGCGCGGGCAAGCATGTGATCGTGGAAAAGCCGTTGGAAATCACCGTGGAGCGCGTCGATGAGATGGTTCGCGCGGCGGACTCGGCGGGATTGCGCGTGGCCGCGATCTTCCAATCCCGGTTCGGACCCGGGGCGAAGACGGTCAAGACGGCGATCGACTCCGGCCGATTCGGCCGCCTGGTTTTGGCGAGCGCCTATGTGAAGTGGCACCGAAAGACCGAGTATTACCAGGGCTGGAAGGGAACCCTCGCGATTGACGGCGGGGGCGCGCTCATGAACCAGGGCATCCACGCGGTCGATCTTTTGCAATGGTTCGCCGGAATCCCGACGGAGGTATTCGGCTGGTCGACGCGACGCGTGCATACCGGAATCGAGGCCGAGGACACCGTGACGGCCACGCTGCGTCTGCCCGGCGGCGCACTCGGGACGATTGAGGCGACGACTGCGGCCTACCCGGGCTGGTCGCGACGAATCGAAATCTGCGGCGAGCGTGGTTCGGTCGCGCTCGAGGACGACAGCATTGTCCGCTGGGATTTTCAGTCTCCGCAGCCCGGCGACGAGGCGATCCTCAAGGCGGCACCCGATGAAAAAATGCGATCAGGCGCGGGAGCGCCCGATCAGATCTCCCATCACGGGCACCTTCTTCAGATCCGGGATATGATCGATTCGGTCCGGTCCGGACGGCCGCTCGCGGTGGACGGCCGCGCCGCCCGAAACGCGGTCGCAATCATCCGCGCGATTTACAAATCGGCGGAGACGCAAAAGCCTGTCGCTTTGGGCTGAGCTTCGGCGCGATTACAGCGCGCCGATTGCCTCATCCAGCACGGCCACGATGAAATCGGCGTCGGCGCGGGTGATGCACATCGGCGGGGCAAACCGGATCGTCTGACCCCAAAGCCCGCCCTTCCCGAGAAGGAGGCCCAGTTCGCGCGCATTTTCGACGGCCTGTGCGCACGCCTCCTTGGCGGGCTCCTTGGTAGCGCGGTCCTTCACGAACTCAATTCCGAGCATGAGCCCGAGTCCGCGCACGTCGCCGATCACCTTGTACTTTGCCTTGAGCTTCTCGAGACCGGCCTTGATCCGCGCGCCTTGTGCGAGCGCGTTCGCCTGGAGATTTTCCTTTTCGATCACCTCGAGAACGGCCTTGCCGATCGCGCTGACAACCGGATTCCCGCCGAATGTATTGAAGTGCACCTTTTGGGTCAGCGTGGCGGCGATTTTGGGCGTCGTGACGACGGCGCCCAGGGGTGCCCCGTTGCCGATGCCTTTTGCCATTGTGACGATGTCGGGAATCACGCCCTGGGTTTCAAACCCCCAGAAATGGGTGCCCGTGCGGCCGAATCCGGTCTGGACTTCGTCGGCGATGCACACCCCGCCTGCGGATCGGACGTGCTGGTAGACGTGCTTCAGGTAGTCGTCTGGAAAGACGACGAAGCCGCCCACGCCCTGAACCGACTCGGCGATGAATGCCGCGAGTTTTCCTGGAGAGGCGTAATCGATCAGCGACTTCACGTCGTCTGCGTATTTCCTGCCCGCTTCCGGATCGTCGAAGCCGAAGAGCCCCCGATAGGGATAGGGAGCGATCGCATGATGGACCCCGAACGAGTGCGGCACGTTGAACTTCCAGGAGCTGTGCGCCGTCATGGACATGCCCGAGGCATTCCCGCCATGGTAGGCGTTGCGCAGTCCGATGACGTCATAATTGCCCGTGTAAAGCCGGGCCATGAGCAGGGCGAGGTCGTTTGCCTCGGAGCCGGAATTGACGAAATAGCAGACCTTCAGATCGCCGGGCATCTTCGAGGCCAGCTTCTCGGCAAACTCCGCGATATTCGGGTGCAGATAAATCGTCGTCGAATGCTGCAGGATTTCATTCTGCTTGTTGGCCGCGGCGACAACGTGGGGATGGCAGTGTCCGACGCTGATCGTGACGATTCCCGCGATGCCGTCGAGGTAACGCTTGCCCGCGTCGTCCCACACGTACTGCATCTTCCCCTCGACGATCATGATCGGCTGTTTGTAGTAAAGGAACAGGCCGGGGTTCAGATACTGCTTTCGCAGCCGCAACACTTCTTCGGCTGAGGGACCGGAATAGGGCGCCGGCTTCTGACCGAAGGGCGGAAGAGGGATTTCTTTCATGGGCAATACCTAGGCGAATTTAGGCCGCGGCGCGAGCTTTCGCAATGCAATGTAAACAAAGAATCCGAGCCCGAACCCGATGAACCACGCATAGTCATAGAGGCCCAGAAGAACGTGGGGAATCCACGTCGTATTCACCCATTTGATATTGGCGAGAAGTCCCGGCAGCGACGGCAGGACGCCGATGACAAAGGCCGCGACGGCCGCGGGATTGACGCCCTTCCAATAGCGGTATTCGCCTTTCTCGGAGTACAGGGCCGCGAGATTCAGGCGCCGTTTGCGGAGTACGAAATAGTCCGCGATCATGATTCCGCCCACAGGGCCGAGAAGGGCGCTGTAGGCGATCAGCCAGGCGTAGATGTAACCGTTCGGGTCGGCGATGAGCTTCCACGGCATCATGACGATCCCGACAATTCCGGTGATGAGGCCGCCCGTGCGGAATGAAATATACCGCGGCGCCACGTTCGCGAAATCGTTCGCCGGGCTCACGACATTCGCGGCGATGTTGGTTGCGAGTGTCGCGATGCAAAGGGAGACCATCGCGATGACGAGGAGGACGGGATTCTTGAAATGGGTCAGCACGTCGACGGGGTTCCAGATCGGGGCCCCGTAGATGATCGTTGTCGCGGAGGTCACGGCGACGCCGATGAAAGCGTACAGGGCCATCGTGGGCGGCAGGCCGACCAACTGCCCGACGATCTGGTCCCGCTGGGACCTGGCGTAGCGGGAAAAATCGGGAATGTTGAGCGAAAGAGTGGCCCAGAAGCTGATCATGGCGGTCAGCGAGGGAAAGAAAAAGTGCCAGAAGTGCCCCGCCTGCGGCTGGCCCGGATCGAACGCGGAGGGTTGGGAGAGGATCGGGCCGAAGCCGCCGGCCTTGCGCCAGGCCCACCAGAGAAGCAGAAGCCCGAGGGCAATCAGAAGCGGCGCTTTGATATTCAGCAGAACGCGGATCGTATCGATTCCCCGGTAGATGACGGCCATGTTGACGGCCCAAAAAAGAAGAAAACATCCGAACTGCGCCGCGTTGATGTCCAGGATCGGCAGCGGAGAGCCGGAAGCAATGGAGGGCAGAAAGACTTCGAGAATCCTGTAGATCGCGTCCCCGCCGATCCAGGTCTGGATGCCGAACCAGCCGCAGGCGACAAATGCCCGAATGAGCGCGGGCAGGTTCGCTCCGGCGGTGCCAAACGACGCGCGGCAGAACACCGGGAAGGGAATCCCGTAGGCGGTTCCGGCGTGGGCGTTCAGGATCATCGGAATGACGATGATCATGTTCCCCGCGAAAATAGTGAGTATCGCCTCCCACCAGTTCATGCCGCCGCCGATCAGCGAAGAAGCGAGCATATACGTCGGAATGCACGCCGACATCGAAATCCAAAGCGCCGCGAAATTTCCGGCGCGCCAGGTCCTCTTCTCAACCGGCACGGGCGCCAAGTCCTTATTGTAAAGGCGGCTGTCGCGCGGAGCGTCCGCAACGACATGGATGGCTGAAGGGGTGGGCATCGGGGGTGAAACCGCCTCTCGGCTGTTCCGTGTGGGTATCAGCAATTCGTAAGTACTGGGTGCGTCAAGACGATCCGATTAGGATTCCGACTAGAAATACGAGAAAGCCGCCGAGGATCACCTGAAATGCGGCATTAAGAAATGGCGTGTCCATGAAATGATGGCGGATCCAGGATATGACGCCCAGTTCTACCGTCACGACAGCGACTGCGACACCCGTCGCAACCCGAAAATCGACGATCAGGTAGGGCAGCGTGTGCCCGATCCCCCCTAGCGCCGTCATGATTCCGCAGACTCCGCCGCGCAGCCAGGGTCGGCCGCGGCCGCTGATCGTCCCGTCGTCGGAAAGCGCCTCGGCGAATCCCATGCTGATTCCAGCGCCGATCGACGCGGCGGCTCCCACGAGGAACGCATCATGGCTGCTGCGCGTCGCGAAGGCAGCGGCGAAAACCGGGGCGAGGGTCGACACCGAGCCGTCCATCAGCCCCGCGAGTCCGGGTTGCACAACCTGGAGGACAAGGATCCTTCGCTGCGTCGCCTCCTCCTCGGCACGGGCGCCGGAACTCGTCTGGTCTTTCTCCATGCGCTCGGCGATTTCCGAGTGCTCCCGCTCGGCCTCGGCCAGATCGCCGAGCAATTGGCGGATTCCGGCGTCGTCGGTCCGTTGCGCGACCACCTCGTAAAACCGCCGCGTCTCAAACTCCATGACTTCGACCTCTCGGCGCACCTGTGCGACGGTCAGCGTTCGCATCAGCCACACAGGTTTGCGGCGCACGAAACCCTTTACGTCCGAGCGCCGGATCAAGGGGATATGTTCGCCAAATCGGGCACGGTAGGCCTCGATCAGCCGGTGCCGGTGGGCGGACTCCTCCTCCTGCATTTTTCCGAGGGCTGCGGCCGTTGCGGGATAAGAGCCCCTCAGCCTCTCGGCAAACTCGCCGTAGATCCGGCCATCGTCCTCTTCCTGGGAAATAGCCAGGGCGAGAATCTCCTGCTCGTTCAGGTCGTGAAACGCCTTGGCCATCGGTTAGCCATTAGACTGGAGGGGAACGAAATGCAATCCCGGGCGGCTCCCGGCAAAGTCTAAATTTTCTTGTAACATTTCTGCGGCTGCCGGGTTCTCAATATATACACCTCCCCAAATGAAGCCTTCTGCCCATGTCCTCGCCGCGGCGGCCGCCCTTGCGCTTGCCGCCGTTCCATCAAAAGCCGCGATCGAACGAGTCGTTGAAAAGACTTTCACAGTTCAGCCCGGAGGAACACTGCAAGTTGGAACGTCCGGCGGTTCGATTCGCATCCAAAGTGCGGCCGTTTCAACGGTCACGGTAGTCGCGCACGAGGAAGTCCGGGCCGATTCCGATGCCGAAGCGGACAGTCTCCTGCAGAAACTGACTCTGGCGATCGATCAGACTGGCAACGACGTCTCAGCCAATGCGCAATACGAGAAATCCCCGGTGGGCTTCCACTGGAACTGGCCCCCCGTCAGGGTCGATTTTGTCGTGACAGTGCCCATGAATTATAATGCGGATCTCAAGACATCCGGAGGGAATATAACCGTGTCCAACCTCGGCGGAAACGTCCATGCGCGCACCTCCGGCGGGAATTTGACGCTCGGGAAAATTTCCGGCGATGTCGATTGTGGCACGTCGGGCGGGAATGTAACCCTCGAGGAAGGCCGATCAACCGTTCGACTCGCCTCCTCAGGAGGATCGATATCGGTCGGCCACGCCGTTGGCCCGACGGAACTCCGCACGTCCGGGGGGAATCTCCGCATCGACTTGGCCGAGGGCACCCTGAACGCCCGAACGAGCGGGGGCAATATCCGCGCCACTTTCAAGGGAGCGCTGAAGGGAGATTGCGACCTCGATACTTCCGGCGGTCAGGTCAGGGCGGTCGTCGATGCGAACGCGGCCTTTAAACTGGACGCCTCCACGAGCGGAGGCTCGGTGGATGCCCGGGGGCTCACGATCACCCTCGATGCGGGCCACTATCGCCGAGGCAGCCTGGCCGGCGAGGTCAATGGCGGCGGTCCGCTGCTTCACCTGCGGTCAAGCGGCGGCAACATCACAATCGAGACGCGAAGCACGGCCGAGCGCTAAAGGCGCGCTTCATAGGATTGCCAAGCGCGGGCAACCGCGTACAGATACGCGCGTGAGCCACCCTGAATCCCCGGGTGCGGTCTTCCGCGCCGCTCTAGCCGCCGAAAAGCCGTTGCAGATCGCCGGCGCCGTGAACGCTTATTCGGCCCTCCAGGCGCGCGACGCGGGATTCCGGGCGCTCTATCTGTCGGGGGCGGGGGTCGCGAATGCCTCGTTCGGCCTGCCGGACCTAGGCATGACAAGTCTTGAAGACGTTCTTTCCGACGTCCGCCGTATAACGGGGGCCGTGGATTTGCCTCTGCTAGTGGATATAGACACGGGCTGGGGACATGCTTTCAACATCGCAAGGGCGATCCAAGAGATGGCCCGCGCCGGAGCGGCCGCCGTCCATATCGAAGACCAGGTGAGCGCGAAGCGATGCGGACACCGGCCGGGCAAGGAACTCGTAGCGCCCGGGGAGATGTGCGACCGCATCCGGGCGGCCGTGAATGCCAAACCCTATCCGGAATTCGTGATCATGGCCCGCACAGACGCCGCCGCTGTCGAGGGCGTTGCTCCGGCGGTATCGCGGGCCCGCGATTACGTCGCCGCCGGCGCCGACATGATCTTCGCCGAGGCCCTAGGCTCGCTCGAAGAATACCGGGCGTTCACCGAGGCCGTGCGGATCCCCATTCTCGCAAATGTGACCGAATTCGGCAAGACCCCGCTATTCACTGTTGAGGAGCTGCGCAGCGCCGGCGTGGCCATGGTCCTCTACCCGCTGTCGGCGTTTCGAGCGATGAGTGCCGCTGCCCGCGATGTCTACGAAACCATCCGCCGGGACGGCTCGCAAAAATCCGCCGTCGGCAGGATGCAGACTCGGGAAGAACTTTACAAGGTGCTCGACTACCACGCCTACGAACAGCAGTTGGACCAACTTAAATCGAAAACCGAGGAGAATCGACCATGAGCGATGCGATCCCGCCCCAGGGCGCGCCCGCGCCCAAGAAATCCGTCGCCCTGTCCGGGGTCCCGGCCGGCAACACTGCGATATGCACGGTGGGCCATGCCGGCGACAACCTTTATTACCGCGGCTACGAAATCGGCGAAATCGCGCGCAACGCGACGTACGAGGAAGTGGCATACTTGCTGATTCACGAGCGCCTGCCCAACGCTCAAGAGCACGCCGCATACAAGCGCAAATTGAGCCAGCTTCGCGGGCTGCCTGCCAGGGTGCGCTCGGCGCTGGAGCAGATTCCCGCGGGCGCGCATCCGATGGATGTCCTGAGGACCGGCTGCTCGATGCTCGGAACGGTCGAGCCGGAGCTTGCCGCGCACGATGCAGCGGGGGCGCGCGAAATCGCCGACCGGCTCGTTGCAATCTTCCCGTCGATCCTTCTTGCCTGGCACCACTTCGTCGTATCCGGCCGGCGCATCGATGTGGAAAGCGCCGATCCCGGGGTTGCCGCTCACTTCTTACACCTCCTTCACGGACGCCCGCCGTCGCCGACTCACGTGCGGGCTCTGGATCAGTCGCTCATCCTTTACGCCGAGCACGAGTTCAACGCTTCCACATTTACCGCGCGCGTCATCGCCGGCACAGGATCCGACCTTTATTCCTGCGTCACCGGGGCGATCGGTGCTCTGCGAGGGCCCAAGCACGGGGGCGCGAACGAGGTGGCGATGGATATCGTATCGCGTTACACAACGCCCGACGAGGCCGAGGCCGACATTCTCGCCCGGCTGGCCCGCAAGGAGATTGTGATCGGCTTCGGGCATCCGGTATACACGGTAAGCGATCCCCGCAGCAACCTTGCGAAGGAGATCGCCCGGGCGCTGTGCTCCGAGGGCGGCAATTCGAACCTTTTCGCAATTTGCGAGAGGATCGAGCGCGTGATGGGCGAAACAAAGAAGATGTTTCCCAATCTCGATTGGTACAGCGCGCCCGCCTACCGGATGATGGGAATCCCGACTCCGATGTTCACGCCGCTTTTCGTCATGTCCCGGGTCGCCGGCTGGACCGCGCACGCGATCGAGCAGCGGGCGGACGGCAAGATCATCCGGCCTGGCGCCGTGTACACCGGGCCGGCGCACCGGCCCTTCGTGCCCCTTGCCGGCCGGACCTGATGTCTGCCGTATCGAATGTCCGGCCTCCGCCCGACGCGCTGCTTGCGACGATCGCCGACTATGTCCTGGGAGGCCGCATCGAAAGCGCGGAAGCGCTCGACACGGCCAAGCTTTGCCTTCTCGACACGCTCGCGTGCGGGATTATGGCACTGCGAATCCCCGCATGCGCCAAGCTTTTGGGCCCGGTCGTTCCAGGCTTGTCAATGGCGCGGGGCGCGCGCGTGCCGGGCACCCGTTACGAATTGGACCCGGTGTCGGCCGCATTCAATGTCGGCGCCGCGATCCGCTGGCTGGATTTCAACGATTGCTGGCTCGCCGCGGAGTGGGGGCACCCGTCGGACAACCTGGGCGCGATCCTTCCCGTCGCAGACTGGCTGAGCCGCCACGAGGAGGCCGGCTCGGAGGCGCGCGCATTTTCGACGCCGCTGCCCGCCCGCAAAAATCCGATCTGCGTTCGCGACGTCCTCGACGCAATGATCAAAGCCCACGAAATCCAGGGCATTCTGGCCCTGGAGAACTCATTCAATCGGGTGGGCTTGGACCACGTGCTCCTGGTACGGGTTGCCTCGGCGGCTGTGACATCCGCCCTCCTCGGCGCAACGCGCGAACAGGTCATAAACGCCCTGTCGCACGCATGGATCGACGGTTCGGCGCTTCGCACGTACCGGCACGCTCCGAATACCGGACCGCGAAAGTCGTGGGGCGCGGGCGACGCCGCAAGCCGCGCCGTGCGCTTGGCGCTGATCGCGATGAGCGGGGAATTGGGCTATCCCTCGGCCCTCACGGCAAAAACGTGGGGCTTCCAGGATGTCTCTTTTCGTGGCCATGCGGTCCGGCTCGGCCGCCCGCTTGGCAGCTACGTGATGGAGAACGTCCTTTTCAAGATTTCATTCCCGGCGGAATTCCACGCCCAAACGGCCGTTGAGTGCGCGCTCAAGCTCCATCCCCAGGTGAAAAACCGCCTCAGTGAGATCGCCCGAGTAGACATCGCAACCCAGGAGTCGGCGGTGAGAATCATCGACAAGTCCGGCCCTCTGCACAATCCGGCCGACCGGGACCACTGCCTCCAGTACATGACAGCGATCGGGCTCATTTTCGGAGAGCTAACCGCTGCCCATTACGAGGACGGCGTCGCCGCCGATCCCCGGATCGACGCGCTTCGGGCGAAGATGGTTGTCGCCGAGGACAAGCGGTACTCCCGCGATTACTTGGATCCGGAGAAGCGGTCCATCGCCAACGCCGTGCAGGTGATATTCGCGGACGGGTCGAAAACCGACCTCGTCGAGGTCGAGTACCCGATCGGGCATCGCCGCCGCCGGGGGGAGGGGATTCCGCTGCTATTGGAAAAGGCTCGGGCTGCCTTTTCCACGCATTACGGTCTGGCGCGGGCGAAGGCGCTCATGGGCTTGTTTGAGGATAGGGCCACGCTGGAACGAATGCCCGTGCGTGAATTCGTCGAGCACTTCGTTGCCTAACCGGGTGCCATGCTCTCGAAGATCATAGTCCTGCGGAATCCCCTTCATGTAATTGATTACCAGGAAGATCAACTTCCTGATGACTTGTGGGTTTCCGAAATTGGTAAGTTGGAAGCTGTGGGTTTGCCCGGCGCCTCCTCCCCCGGATCAGTATATATCTTCAAAGGATACGGTGGCTTGGGTTCTTTCCCCGGTCATATCGGATAGAATTTCAACGCGAAGAGATCACTGAAGAAATGCGGGCTATGCGTGCCCGGGTCACGCAATGGCTAAAGCGGCGAAATCAACTACCCGGCTGAACTCCCAATCTTCCCGGCCAAGGATCGAGAGTCTTTGGAGGAAATAAATCCAAGGGGCTTTTGAAGGGGTCACGTTCGAATGGCGCTAAGATAACGCGCTCCATCGTCGTTGATTCCAGCGTAGCGGAACGCGCCAGCGTTTCGCTGACTACCGATCTATCCACATCTTGCGAAAGCCTGGCGGCTTCCGCTACGAGGCTTATCTTAGCGCCATTCCAACCTGACCCCTTCAATGAATAAGTTGCTACCCTGGGCCCTCGCACTCTGTCTCGGTTTGGCGGCTGGTTGGATGGCCGAGCTTTATTTTAATGGCCGGGTTGAGAATGCCCTGCTCCACGATCAATTGAGATTGATCGAACTCGAATCAC
>Ga0182024_10001637_pt1 | contig 57080 bp, 38 predicted proteins | sample P32metaG_FD_120480 | JGI IMG/M metagenome (GOLD analysis project Ga0182024, IMG submission 120480) | Permafrost microbial communities from Stordalen Mire, Sweden - P3-2 metaG (Illumina Assembly) | ecosystem: Environmental > Terrestrial > Soil > Wetlands > Permafrost | place: Sweden: Stordalen...
GAGGGAGGCAAAAGTTGGGTTTGGGACCGGTCAGCGCCGCGAATGTAATCCATACTATTTATTTGACATAATGTCTGTCCAAATATTCAAATCCAAACGAGTTTTCACACAGTCTGTGCAACTGCTTGCAACGGGGCGGGACCTCGACTTCGGGCGTCACCCGGTCGTTATGTGCATCCCCAATTCCCTGATGTCAAAGAACGAGCGCCAAAGCGCTTTCACAAATGCCATCATACCATGTATAATTGGGACTGCAAGTCTTTTTTCAAGTTTTGGCAGGGCGAGACTCTGTCGAGCCGGGACCTTTTTCCTCATAAATTCCTCCCCTTGGCCAGGCGTCCGGGCGGTTTTTTATTACGGTGACAAGATTCAAGCGAATGCTTACATTGCCGTTGCCGTATGAAACAACGCGCTCGATCCAAAAATACCGCCAGCGCCGCTCGTTGGGCGCAGCGTTTATCGGCCCGCGTCGAAAAAATCCTCGCGATTCATCCCGAAGCTGACAGGGACAATGTCCGGCACACCCTGATTTTGCTGGAGCAACCGCCCTTGGAACGATTGCAAAGAAGTTTAATCCGTGGCCGTGCCGCTGGCATTTTCCGCAAGTGAACTCCGCCTCCTGCGCGTCCTGCTAAAGCGCCAGGTGCGGTTTATGGTCAGGTTCGGAGGAGCTAATTTTATGCGTGAAGTTTGTGTAATTCGCGGTAAAATTACCGGTGAGCATGTCAGACTTCGTAAACTATAATAAGCGTGACGTTGGCTTGCCGCCTCATTGCAAGGATCTTATCGATGTGGTCAGGCGTATTGACGCTCGCGATGTCCATCCTCGTCTTGAAGACTTCGAGGTCGCCCGCGATGAAGTTCTAACCGGAACGCTTTCTGACCTTGCGGCTCATATTCAGGTGTTTTGTAAATTCCGGGGCCAGTTTTCTGAATTGCACATCACGGAACCGGATGACCAGGTTACTGTCCTTCTTAATAAAACGGTTTGTACCCAAGTCGTGGAGAGCATATCCATTCCACTGGGGTCGCCTCATCAGCAAGCCATACGGAGTTTTCTTATAAGTCGACGTTTTGAGTGGCCGGTAAATTCCGAGTTTCCGAAGACGATCTATCCAGCTATACCTGTTCAGATTTTCCGAGAAATAACGCCGCTTCCAACAGAACCCGCTGATTTATCTCAATTGACTGTCGACTTCTTTCTGCATATCGGATTGGAGAGCCGATCATCCTTGCTTTACAGACATTGGATGATCGCGAGGAAGGGCTGAACGCACTCACTCACGGGGCAAACTGAATGCAATAAATCCAGTCCCTGATTCAACAGGAAACCACCGCCATCAAATATGGCGCGCGCTCTCATTTTCCACGCCCACAATCGAACATTTCCATTATCCATTTTCAACCGGACTTGCAGCGCATTTTCAAACCGGCGCTAATAAAAAGTCACTTTTTTTGCGAGCGTTTTGATGGCAGATTGACAAGATGGAACCAACTGAAGCGGAGTTGCTTTCAGCCGCGCGCAAGGGCGATGCGGCCAGTTTTGAGCCGCTGATCATCAAATACCAACCGCGCGTCTTCGCCACGGCCCGACGCTACGCCCGGCTCGAAAGTGAAGTCGAGGACATTGTCCAGGAAGTGTTCATCAAAGCCTTTCAAAAGCTGGACGGGTTTCGCGGAGAGGCTCCGTTCGAGCATTGGCTGATGCGGCTGGCGGTGCGGACGTGTTATGATTTTTTGCGAAGCCATCAACGCAACCGCGAAATGCCTTTCAGCGATTTGTCCGAACCGGAGAGCGATTGGCTTGACCGTTTTGTGGCCGAACCTGACCGCGCCAGCGAAAACGCGGAGGCGGCGCGCGTGTTGGTCGGGAAAGTCTTGTCACGTTTGTCGCCGGCAGCGCGTCTGATTATCACGCTGCTGGAAATCGAGGAAAGGCCGGTGAAGGAAATTGCGGAATTGACGGGCTGGTCCGTGCCGCTGGTGAAGGTGCGGGCGTTTCGGGCGCGGGCAGAAATGAGGAAAATTTTGAGTAAAATATCCAGAGACAAATATTTGTAACCGCCGGACGGCCCAAGCCGTCTGAGCTAATGCGTATGAACATAGATGAATTGCACGCAAAATTAATCGCCGCCGCGAGGAAAAATCCTCCCGCTGAAAACGTTCCCTATGCGTTTGAAAAGCGAATACTGAGCCATCTTTCCGGCGCACCAAAGCCGGATTTTTGGGCGCTTTGGGGCCGTCCCCTTTGGCAGGCCGCGATTTCCTGCGTCGTCATAACGATGTTGTGCGGCTGGTGGGCCTTTAACCGGCTTCCGAAAGCGGACGAGACCGGCAATTTTTCGCAGGATTTTGAGGCCGCGGTGTTCGCGCCGATGAACGATCATATCGAGGACGCCTGGTGAGCCCCTGGAAAGTCATCCTGGCCACGATGGTCATTTTCGCCTGCGGCGTCATCACGGGTTCGATGATCGCCAGAACAATGACTACGAAATCAGGCCAACGTCCGCCCAATGCGGTTCCGATTCCCGGGCGCGGTGCGGTGTTGCAAATGCAAAAGGTGCTGGACAAACAATTCGACTTGACTGCGGAACAGCGCGCGCAAATCGAGAACATCATGAAGGCCAGCCAGCAACGAACTCAGCCGCTCTGGGATAAAATTGCGCCGCAGATGAACGACGAGATCAAAAGGGTCCGGACGGAGATTCGCGAAGTCCTGACGCCGGAGCAGTGGAAGCAATTTACTGATTTGATGAAACGGAATCGCAAGCCTAATGCTGGGCAGTCCTCAGGCGGACAACCCTCAAAATCAGTGGATGCTGTTCCAGTGCCTGCGCCCGCTTCAACCAATTAGCGTTTTTTTCAGGGATCTCGGGTGCGATCGGAACATGAGATCGGCCGAAGAAATCGACTCAGACCAGTGTGAATCCAAAACAGGCGTTCATGCGTTGGACCAGCATACGACGGCGAACAGCACCGACGCTGCCGCGCCGCCGATAAAGCCGCTCCTTTTCCACCAAATACATCAGGTCGCACTTCACCAGAGTTTCCCAGTCGAGGCCGTCTGCCCCATTTAGAACAACTTCGTTTTCACGCGGCTCTCGCGCAGCACGCTGGGAGGAACAGATCAATACATTGACGAGCGGCGCGCGCGCAACACGGTCGGCATGACTGACTATGACTGCGGGATGAGGCCCCGCGTCGGCAAAGTCACAAGTCCAGATGTCCCACTGCTTCATTCAGTTTCGACCTTCAACGTGGAAGCTTTGGCGGTCCGGCGCTCGGCGCGGTTGGCTTCTCTTGTATATAGATGGCGCAATGAACCGGTTGGATACACAGCGGACGTATGCGCCCGTTCTTCGGCGTCCAGCACACGCAAACCCGCCCGCACGACTTCGCTGGAGTTGTTGTAGCGCCCGCTGGCAATGAGCCGATCGATCATTTCCTCGAAATGCTTGGTCAAAGCGACGTTCATGCTTCTAAGTTGGAATAGATGCTATCTATTGTCAATGACAGAGGTTTCGTAGCGAAGACAAGAGAGGGCAACACTGTATCTCACGAACTCAGGAAAACAATTCCTGATTTTCTGAGTTCCATATTTTTCTTCGCCGGGAAGTTTGGCCACAAAAGATCGCAACGACCACAACAGGAATACGGATTTGATTTCTAACCGTCTTGTAACGGGTAGTGGGCTACTTTGAAAACTGATCAACCGGCTTGGCGTCGCAGCTTTTTAGATGTTGCCTCAAATTTTGTTCGTGCTTTCTTAGCCACGGCGTCGAGTTCTAATTTCAACTGTGCGACCTGAAAGTCAATTTCACCCGCGTTGACGCAACTGGATAAAAGGCGGTGAATGCCGTCCTCGGTAGTGGAATGACTTCCAAGGATAATCCATGCCATTGCCGGTTGGCAGGCGTTGTCAAATTGCAATCTTAGTGTTGCCATGTGATCAATCTTAATGTTTTACACGTTTAGTCTCTACGCCGCCCCCTGGAATGAACCAATGTGAGTCAACAGCCTTTTCTCCTTTGCGCATATTTCTTGGAGCGCCAAAAGCTAGTTTCTTAGCCAATTTCTGAACCTTCCATGCCTGCATTAGATGTTCTCTTTCGAGCTTCCCGCGCATCCCAGCAATCTTCGCTTGATGGTTTTTGATAGTATCCCAGACCGCAGCATGACACCCCGCTACATGAACAATCTTTGTTTGCCCTTTGAGGCGCCATGTGCCGCAGCACGAACAAAATTTCGGTTCCTTATGCTTCATCGCCGTAATTGGTCAGCCACATGAAGATAAACAGCGGCCATTTCATTTGCAATCCAAACCGAACTCTTTCAACTTTCGCCGCTCACTTTATCAGCACCACAATGTCCTCCAACGTCCAGACATGGTCGGCAACGCCCGCTTCCATTGCCGGGGTGACGCGCAAGGTCTGGTGAATCCGGCAGAAGTTGTAGTGCATGAAGTAAATCGCCAGCATGTGCTCGTGGTTTTCGACTTTCTTTGAAAAGGCGTTCGTCAGGCGCGTAAACCGGCGGTTGCCCATTCGGACGCTCAAGTTCGACCGTTCAATATGGCTGGTTGAAACGAGCGAGCGCACAGGGTTTCCGCTGATGCGATTCTTGCGCGTGCCGATGCAGGCTGGCGGTGAATAACGGACTTCCTGGGCCTGGCTTTGATGGTTGCCGTATAGCTTTATCAGTTGCGCGTAATCAATCTCAGCGCCAAAGGCGTCCTCCACGGCTTGCAGATACGCCTTGTGGCCGTCTGAGGTCAACTGGACGCGGCTGGCGAGCCGTCCAGCGAGGTCATTGATGAACTGGTAGGCGTCCGTCGCATCCCGTTTGCCAACGTGGAAACAGGGAATCAATTTCGTGTTGGAGTCCAGAGCAATCCACGTCCAAGTGTCTCCAATGCCGCGCTCGCCCTTGAGTGCTTCTGGCACGTTGGCTTGCTTGCATTTGGTAAAAGACCAAACCTCATCCACCTGCAAGACTTTGCATGGCAGCTTCCGCATGGCCTTGTCCAAGTAGGCCGCGCAAGCCTCGCCAGCGGAAACAAGCATCCGCTCCACCGTCTTTTTGGCTGCGCCGGTCAATCGTGACGTGGCCCGCATGGAGCATCCCTCCACCAAGCAATTCAGGATTTGAGCGCGTTTATCGGTTGCGAGCATGTTCATATTTATTCGGCTTTCTTTTTTGCCGCCACTTTCGACCAGCGGGCCATGACGGCGGCGCGGGCTTGTTCGCTTGTGACCTTGCGGGCTTTGGCCTTTCCCGTCCCGGCCAGTCCGCCGAGCCTGCCTAAAGCCTGAGCATGTTTGTTTTTCATGGCGCAAATATACGTCAAGCGGTTGCCGTATGCAACAACTATTTTTGAAATCTTGCGTAACCCTTTGATATGCAAGTGAATTTAAATGCTTGCTTTCGTCTTGAAAGCATGGCAGTTTTACAGCGCAAATGGTGGAGTTGGAGGGCTGCAAGCCCTCGGTGCCTGCTTCTTACGGCTGCACACCATGCTGGCAACCCCGTCACTGCGTTACGGCCCGCTTGGCGCTCTGGTCAAAGAATCACCAAGCGGGCCGTGCCCATTTATCCGCGCTCCACGCATTCACCCTTCAAGATCACGCGAAACGCCATCGTTTTAGTTTCATCATGTCAAAAAGAAAACCGCCTCGCATCCAACCAAAAAACGCCCGGCGCGGGCATTGGATGCAAAGCGGTCTCTAAACCTGTTCGCCTTCAACGGATTTTTGGTTCCGTGCGAGAAATTTACCAAAAGCTCGATACTTGGCAAGAACTATTTTGCGTAAGTTGTTTATGTACAATAGTATAGCTATACTACACTGCATCTATGAGCATACTACACGGCATCGCCTATAATACTAAACGGCATCAATTCCGATACTAGACTGCGTCGCATTGGATACTAAACGGCATTTAGTCACGCCGGTTCTAAAATTCTTATTTTTTGTGGTTTTTGGATCGCGCCCATCGTGCATCAATGGCTTTTTTGCCGCGATTTTTGAGCCACTGCTTACGCCAGAGGTGAATGTCCTCAATGGCCCATTTGATATACTCGCTAGGAGTCGGCCCCTCCCTTTTCACCCGATCTACAAGAGAGTCAATGTCAGCGTCCGACATTTTGTAATGTTCAGATAAGAACTGGCGAAACACTTCAATCCTACGCCATCGGTATTTCAACTTGATTTTGCCAAAGGCAAATTTAAGGAAAGCGTCGAGAAGGTCTGACTTGCGATAACGGTCATGGTCCGCCATTCCATTCAATCAAGCCCTAATGCGGTCCGTGATGAAAGCCCGAACATTACCCCTTTTTCTTCGGCTTCTTGGCGGGCGGCGGAGCGACCACCGGTTTGTTGCTGATGGCGATAATATCCAACATGACATTGTAGGCGACCTGGACGGCATCGCCCTTTCGCTTTTTGGCTGGTTTAATCATGCCGCCAGTTTACCATGCCAACCATGATAATCGGTAATCTTTTTTCAAAGTATCCCACTACCTTGTAACGTCCTAATTTGAAATTTCGGCAATTAGAAAGTACGCTAACGTCCCAAAAGCCATCAACCACCAGAGGTATCTCAAACGGTGTTGGTAAATAGTCATGTTTTTCGTCTCTTCCCATCCGCCATAATCGACGCCTTATTGCATCCAAAGCCAATTTGACCGGCGGCAATTCAAGCACTGATCCAATCAAGTCCCGTTATTTCACGGCGTCGCGGCGCTCCGCCCTCCCGCACCAATAGCGGTTCAGGCCGGTTCGGTCGTTTCCAGGAAGCCGGCCAGATGGCGAATGCGGGTGGGATGACGCATCTTGCGCAAGGCCTTGGCTTCAATTTGGCGGATGCGTTCGCGGGTCACTTTGAATTGCTTGCCGACTTCTTCCAACGTCCGCGAATAGCCATCGCCCAGACCAAACCGCAGTTCCAACACTTTGCGCTCACGCTCCGTGAGGCTGGCCAGCACGTCGCCCAATTTATCTTTGAGCAGGCTGTAGCTGGTCATGTCGGACGGGTTCTCGGCCGACTTGTCTTCGATAAAGTCGCCAAAGTTTGTATCTTCGCTGTCGCCGACGGGGGATTGCAGGGAAATCGGCTGTTGCGCCATTTTCAAGACGGCGCGGACGCGTTCGACGGGCATCTGCATTTCGTCCGCAATTTCATCGGGTGAAGGTTCGCGCCCGAAATCCTGGATAAGCTGCTTTTGCACCCGCATCAGCTTGTTGATTGTTTCGATCATGTGGACCGGAATGCGGATGGTGCGGGCCTGGTCGGCGATGGAGCGGGTGATGGCCTGGCGAATCCACCAGGTGGCGTAGGTGGAAAATTTGTAGCCGCGGCGGTACTCGAATTTTTCGACCGCTTTCATCAGGCCCATGTTGCCTTCCTGAATCAGGTCGAGGAAAGAAAGACCGCGGTTGGTGTATTTCTTGGCGATGGAAATGACCAGACGCAAATTGGCCTCGACCATTTCAGTTTTGGCCTGGATGGCCTTGCGATTGAAATGTTGCAGCTCCTGGTAAGCCTGAAGGTAATGCTTGCAAGGCATGCGCACGAATTCCTCCAGCGCCTTGATCTTGCGCTGCTCGGATTGAATGGTGTGCTGGCACTGCGGGCCTTGTCCGTGTTCTTCCAATTCCAAAACGGTGCGCAAGCTCAACTGCACCTTGTCGTGAATATTGTCCGCCACCAACGCCATCTCTTCGATGACTCTCTGTTTGTAGTAAAATTTATGGAAGGTGCGCTGCAAACGATCATCGAGCCTTTTGAATTCACTCAAAATCTTTTCGCACGGAGGTTTTTGGACGGTTAGATCAGGCTGCATCGCGGCATACTTGTCATCGACGTCCTGATCCAGGGCGCGGACGTGTTTGACCAGGCGGCGCAACGTTCGCAGATGATTATCGCGGCTCTCGACTTTCTTATCGACAATGACTCGATCAAAACGTTCCTTGGGCGGGGTGGAGATGAGCTTTTCCGCCAGGGCGATATGTTCCTTGCCGGCGAAACCAAAACCGTAAATGATCCGTTTAACTTCGTTTTCAGCATCCTCGATGCGCTTGGAAATTTCGACTTCCTGTTCGCGCGTCAGCAACGGCACCTGGCCCATTTGCTTGAGATACATGCGCACGGGATCGTCGAGGATGTCCATGCGCCCCTTCTCTTCCTCCTCGTCCGGTTCGGGCTGTTTGATGCGGTCCACCTCCGCCTGATCGACGATCTCGACTTCCAGGTTGCGCAGCTTGCTATAAAGATCATCCAGCTCATCGGGAGACACCATCCCATCGGGCAGAGCGTCATTGATGTCGCCGTAGGTCAGGTAACCCTGTTCCTGGGCCAGGCGGACTAATTCCTTAACCTTCTCGGCCAGGTCCAACGTGGAAGAACCGGCTGAGAGGACGGTGGCGACGGTAACAGATTGAATGCGCAAGCGAGTTTGTGGGAGGTTTGTCATAGCGGCTGCAACCGTTTTTCGTGGCTTGGGTGAGTGGCTAGAGCCGTTTTGTTGCGCCGTCCGGTGGGCTGATGGCTCCCTCTTCGGAACGTGCTTGGCGCAAGGTTTCACAGATTTTTTTCTCTTTGAATCGCTCAAAATTCAAAAATGGACGACAATATGGTTAGCGTGCCCCAAGTTCGTCAAGGAAAGAGGGGCATTTTTTTGATTTTTAAATGAGCCGATTACCGGCACTTGGCACATTTACTGCATCCTTATTTAGAGCCAGCACATCTTTTTTTATTTCCTTCAGCCGCGCCATCGCTGTCTTCTCGCGCAAGCGAGGAAATTTGCCCTTCAACATAACATAGTCCTCGTGGCGGGCAAGCATCAGCTTGTTCTCTTTGACCTCGATCATCGTCAGGCCTTTGGCCGCTGCGGCCAATTTCAGGTCGGCGACTTTAAGCGCCAACTCGGCGGCTTCAGGCAGCGGCCCGAAACGATCGCGCAATTCCTTCTTCAATTCGCCGAGCGCTTTGGCGTCCTGCGCTTGAGCCAATTTGCGGTACATCTCGATGCGGTGTTGCGGCTCCGCGATGTAGCTTGCCGGCAAACATGCGCCCGCGTCCTGTTGATTCGTGGCCAAAAAATCCAGACGAATTTTAACCGCGATCTCCAGTGGCGCCGTTTCGCCTTTGAGTTTGCCGACGCTGTGTTTGAGCAGCCGGCAATAAAGCTCGAAGCCGACCGCAGTAATATGGCCGCTCTGCTCCGGGCCTAATAAATTGCCCGCGCCGCGAATTTCGAGATCGCGCATGGCAATTTTAAAGCCGCTGCCCAGGCTGGAATATTGTTTGATGGCGCTAAGCCGTTTGCGCGCTTCGCTCAACAAACCGGCGTGGCGCGGCAGCAACAAAAAGGCGTAGGCTTGATGTTTGTAGCGCCCGACCCGTCCGCGCAATTGATACAGATCGCTCAGGCCGAAGCGGTCGGCCCTGTCAATAATTATTGTGTTCGCATTCGGGATGTCCAAGCCGCTCTCGATGATCGTGGTCGAAAGCAGCACGTCGCAATCACCGTTGACAAACGAGGCCATGACCTCTTCCAATTCGTCGCTGTGCATTTGGCCGTGGCCGACGGCGATGCGGGCCTCGGGCACCAGTTCGCGCAGACGGCGGGCGGGAACGTCGATGTCAAACACACGGTTGTGCAAAAAGAAAACCTGCCCGCCACGATTCAACTCGCGCCGGATGGCATCGCGAATGAGGCGTTCATCGTACTGGGCGACGATCGTTTCCACCGGCAGACGGTCCTGGGGCGGTGTTTCGATGGTGCTCATGTCGCGCGCGCCCGAGAGAGCGAGGTAAAGCGTGCGCGGGATGGGCGTGGCCGTAAGCGTCAGCACATCGACCAACGTCCGCAGTCTTTTGAATCGTTCTTTATGCATGACGCCAAAACGCTGTTCCTCGTCAATGACCACCAAACCCAAATCTTTAAATTGGATGTCCTTTTGCAGGAGGCGATGGGTGCCGATGACGATGTCCACAGAACCGGCCGCCAATTCACGGACCACGCGGGCCAGATCACTCCGGCTGCGAAAGCGCGAGAGCAATTCGATGCGGATCGGATAATCGGCCATGCGTTCGCGAAAGGTATTGAAATGTTGTTGCGCCAGAACGGTGGTCGGAACCAACACCGCCACTTGCTTGCCGCCCAGCGCGGCTTTGAACGCAGCGCGAATCGCGACCTCCGTCTTGCCGTAGCCGACGTCTCCGCAAATGAGCCTGTCCATCGGTTTGGCGGCTTCCATGTCCTCTTTGGTGGCGACGATGGCGCGCCATTGGTCGGGCGTTTCCTCGTAAAGGAAGCTGTTCTCGAATTCAAGCTGCCAGCTTGTATCTGGAGGGAAGGTAAAACCTTGCTGCGCTGAACGCACGGCCTGGATGGAAAGCATGTCCGCCGCGATGTCCCGCACCGCATGTTCGGCCTGGGCTTTGGTTTTGGCCCAACGCTGGCCGGTCAAGGTGTTCAGCGGCGGACGCGCCTTGCCCGCGCCGACATATTTGCTGACCAAATGCGACTCGCTCAGGGGCACGTAAAGTTTTGGCGATTGTTCCCTGGGGTCGGCCGCGGCGTACTCGATCACCAGACATTCCTGGCCGGGCGCTCCCTCGGCGTCCGGCATGGAATTCAAGCCGAGATAACGCCCGATGCCATGTTGCAGATGCACCACGTAGTCGCCTTCTTCCAATTCCGCAAAATTGATGTCCAGCAGCGACCGGCTCGAAGCGGCATGAGGCGATTTGAGGCGGCGCGGGCGTTGCACTTTGTAGCGACCGAAGATTTCCGCATCGGTCACCACCACGAGTTTGGCCGTCTCCAAAAGGAATCCGCGCGAAAGGGCGCCGAAGCGGATTTTCAATGCGCTGCTTTCGCCGAGGCCGTACTCACCCCAGATTTCCTGGAACCGCTGACGTTCGCCGTCGTTGTTGCAAAAGAGATTGACCGCGTAATCCTGTCGCAACCAACGATGCAGTTGGGCAAAGAATTCCTTCCGTTGCGCTTCGGCAATTTGCGGCTCGGGGCGGCGATCACCGATGGGCCGGAAAATTTCCAAACTTTGAAGGCCCAACGCCGGTGGCCGTTCCAAGATTTTGCCCGCGACGACCACGTCTTCAATGAATGCAGGGGCAAATTCAGTCAGAGGCAACGCGGTCATGCCGCGCTGGGACATTTCCTCCTGGAATTGTTCCCATGTAGTCAGCAACCGGTCGCCAACAGCAGCTTGTTCCTGGTATCGCCGGGCGTGTTCGTCCAGCAGATCTGGCTCACATAAGATGAAGAGTGTCTCAGGCGGCAAGTATTCCAGCAAGCTGGCAGCGGTCATTCCATTCTCTTTTTTGAGCAATCCGATTTCACCGCCCGGCGCGATGGTCATCTCTGGAATCTCTTCGCGCGATACTTGCGTGATAGGATCGAAGTAGCGCAAGGATTCCAATTCGTTGCCAAAAAATTCCAGCCGCACCGGCCACGGACTTGCCAGCGGCCAGACATCCACAATTCCCCCGCGCGTAGCCACATGCCCTTTTTCGCTGACTTGCGCTTCCGATTCGTAAAACTGCTCCTCGAGCCATTCGATCAAATCCAGTGGGTTCAGTGATTCCTTCCGGCGCAAACGGCGAATGCGCTTTTTCAATTCGCTGGCGGGAATCGTTTTTTGCAGCAAGGCCGTGACATTGGCCACAAGGACGGTTTGGCTTGGCCCCGTTGGCTGTTCGACCAGGGCGGCGAGCGTAGCAAGCCGATCACTCACTACGTCGGCATGAGGCAGACGCTCTTCGTGCGGCAGAATTTCCCAGTCTGGATAAAACATCGGCTTGGGCCCGCCGCCCGCCCACGTTTCCATGTCCTGTTGAAAAACCTCCTGAATTTTAAGTCCGGCTGCGACAACGACGATGGGCCGGTTTGGGAAAAGTCGCGCCAGCAGGGCGGCGACGAAAGGTTGTGCGCCAGGACTGACCGGCTCGGCGGACAACACGCCTCCCTTCTCCACACGCCGGCGCAGGGCTTGCGCGGCGGGAGCCGACTCTACGACCGAAAAGATTTCGCCGGTCGATGGTTCTGACCGGTCATGGACCAAGCACTTAAAAGTCGCCGTCATGCCCTGAGACGTCAAGTGACTGAATTGGTATGGCAAAATCTCCTTGTGGCTGAGAGGTTTCTGTGTATTTATGTGGACGGCGAGTTGACGGGGCCGTCCCGCGCCGCCATTTCATCGTGAAACTTTCTGTCAAAAGCGATTACGCGGCCCGAGCCGTTCTGTGGCTCTGCCAGCATTACCAGGAGGGCGTCGCGCGCACGGTGGAGGAGATGGCCTCCGATCAAGGCATCCCGCCCAATTACCTGGTCCAAATTCTCATCGAGCTCAAGTCGGCCCAAATCGTCAAGAGCCAGCGCGGCAAGGACGGCGGTTATTTGCTGGCCCGGCCGCCAGCCGACATCACTTTTGGCGACGTGCTGCGTTGCATTCACGGTGAGCTTTTTGACTCGCCCGGATTGAGCAATCCGCAGAATCCTCCCGAATTGCGCCATGCCTGGAGCCAGTTGCGCGAGGCCGTCAACGAAGCGGCCAATGCCATTACGTTTCAGCAGTTGCTCGAAGCGACGGTCGAGAAGGGGAAGATGTATTATATTTGACTTGGCCATGCACGCAGGGGAAGACACGTCTGAAAAGAACGGGAAACCTGTTTTGCCCAAGATTGTCCTCCGCGCTCTGTGTCGCCGCGAGAGGTTTTTTTATTTGACGCTTTGGTTCTGTCGCTGCTGGCGGGTTGGTGGGCTTCGGACGGCGGGCCAGGAAAATTGATCAGCATAGGCATACACCCGACCCACGGATTCGCCAAAACTGCTGGATTTTTTTCTTGCAAGTTCAGCGCATAAGAGGCATGATTTTGCCAAGAACCGCGAGGAATGCGCGGCTGTTCTTTGGAAGAATGGGTTGAAAAATTTACCCTGCCATGTTCGTGATTAAAAACAAAGTCCTTGAACCGTAAATAAGTCCCTAAGGAGCCCTAACCTCGGTTGTGGCCGACAGGCCTTGACTGGAAGTCGTAAGCGATCGACTCGGCTTCATTTGTTCATACAGCAGTTCAAAGGAACTGTTTATACACGGCATTACGGCGGGGTTTTTCTTTTTCCTGGAACCACAACGACCGTCCGCCACGGCATCGAACTGGCCGTAGCGCGCGCTGATTTCTTCACTTCAAACCCACGGCCCGCTATTCTTTGGTCCCGTTTTCCTTGTTGTCTTCGCCGACGTTTTCCATCAGATCAATCAACGGCAGGAACATGGCAATGACGATGCTGCCCACGATGACGGCCAGGATGACAATCATGATCGGCTCCAGGAGGGAGGTCATGGCGGCGACGGCATTATCCACTTCTTCTTCGTAGTTGTCGGCAATCTTCATCAACATTTCCGGCAGCGCGCCAGTTTGTTCGCCCACGTCCACCATGCTGATGACCATGGGCGGGAAGACGCCCGAGGCCTCCAATGGAGCGGTGATCGTTTCACCTTCCTTCACGCTTTCATGGATCATGCTCACGGCGCGACCGATAATGACATTGCCTGAAGTCTCTTTCACGATGGTCAGGGCCTGCAAAATGGGGACGCCGCTGCTTATCAATGTGCCCAAAGTGCGAGTGAAACGCGCGATGGCCACTTTGCTCACCACGGGACCAAGGACCGGGACGATCAGTTTAAACTTGTCCCAAACTCTTCGTCCAAACTTCAGGCGAATGAAGACATTGAATGCGATGACGACACCAAGAATCTCGAGCGCGGTCCTGCCAATATGGTTCTTGATCATTTCGCTGACACCGAGGACAAAAGTGGTGAATTCGGGCAATTTACGACCGCCACCGAGTGTGCCTTCAAAAATCTCTTTGAATTTGGGAATGACCATGACCATCAAGACGCCCATGATGGCCGTGGCGACGACCAAAACGGCGCAGGGATAAAACATGGCGGCGACGACCTTGCCCTTGATCTTCTGCGCCTTTTCCATGAATTCGGACAGGCGCTTAAGAACGACTTCCAGCACACCGCCGATTTCGCCCGCCTTGACCATGTTGACAAAGAGGCGGTTAAACACCTTGGGATGTTGGGCCAGGGACTCAGAAAAGGTGCTGCCGCCCTCGATGGCCACGGCCAGCTCACCGATAATGCCCTTGAGATTGGCGTTGCGCTCCTGCTTTTGCAGCACGCGCAGACCGCGCAGCAACGGCAGACCAGCTTGCACCAGCGTGGCCAACTGGCGCGTGAAGGTCGTCAAGACTTTGGATTTAACCCGGCCGCTGAGACCCGGGATTTTGATATTTAAATTGATACTGAGGCCGCCTTTTTTGCCGGCCTTGGCCGGCGCTTTCTTGGCCCCGCCCTGCACTGGGCCTCCCTTTTCCTCCACGACTTTGGTTGGGAAGAAGCCCATTTCCTTAATGCGTCCGATGGCTTCGTTCTGGTTCGCAACCTCAAGCGTGCCCTTGGTTTCCTTGCCCCGTGAATCCATGGCGACGTAGTTAAATTTTGGCATAAAACTCAGGTGTATTTGACAATTTCCTCAATAGTGGTATCACCGTCGAAAATCCCGCGCAAGCCGTCTTCGCGCAGCGTGACCATGCCCAGTTCCACGGCCTTCTGCCGAATGACCACCGTCGGCGCTCGTTCGTTGATGAGCAGACGAATTGGCTCCGAAGCAACCAGCAACTCAAAAATACCGCGCCTTCCCTTATAGCCGGTATCGTTGCAAGTCGCGCAACCTCGTCCGTAATAGAACACTTTGTCCCCGACGTCATGCGGTGAAAGATTAAGCATGGATAGCTGGCTTTCGGTTGGTTCAAAGGGTGTTCGGCACTTCTTGCAGACAGTGCGGACAAGTCGTTGAGCCAGCACCGCCATCAAAGTGGAAGAAATCAAAAATGGCTCGACGCCCATGTCGATTAACCGCGTGATACCGCCGGGCGCGTCGTTCGTGTGCAGGGTGCTCAACACCAAATGGCCCGTCAACGATGCCTGAATGGCGATCTGCGAAGTTTCCAGATCGCGCATTTCCCCAAGCATGATCACGTCCGGGTCCTGGCGCAAAAAGGCCCGCAACGCCTTGCTGAAAGTCATGCCGACAGCATCGTTGACCGCGACCTGCATGATGCCCTCGATGTCATATTCCACCGGGTCTTCCACCGTCAGCAGTTTGAGATCGATGGTATTGATGGAACGCAAGCAGGAGTAAAGAGTGGTGGTCTTGCCGCTGCCGGTCGGGCCGGTCACGACAAAGATGCCGTTGGGCTGTTGAATAGCCTCAATGACGTAATCAAGCACGGCCTTGGGAAAACCAAGCGTTTTGACATCCAGGTTTACGGCCGTCCGGTCCAGCACGCGCAAGACAACGGATTCGCCAAACTGGGTGGGCAAGGTCGAAACGCGCAAATCAATGTGTTTTCCGCCAATTTGCATGCTGATGCGTCCATCCTGCGGCAACCGCCGTTCCGAGATGTCCATGTTAGACATGACTTTGATACGTGAGATGACTGGCAACGCCAGATGTTTCGGCGGCGGTGACATTTCGTAGAGAGCGCCGTCCACGCGGTAACGAATCTTGAATTCGTCCTCAAACGGCTCGAAATGGATGTCACTGGCCCGGTCTTGAACGGCTTGAAAAAGGACGAGGTTAACGAATCGAATAATCGGCGTTTCGTTGGCCAGCGTGGTGAGGTCGGCAGTGGCGCCGGTGGCGGCGGCTTCGGCGGCTTCCTTGGCAAGTTCATTGTCCTGGCCCAGCTCTTTGAGAATATCGGCGACGCTGGATTGAGAATCGCCATAGTAGCGGCTGACGGCGCGTTCGATATCGCGGGGATCCGCCACGACCGGAACAATCTCTTTGCCAATGACGTAGGCCAGCTCATCGACAATCGCGGGATTAAGCGGGTCTGACAGGGCCAACTGGACGGTCGAGTTATAAACCGCCACTGGGAGACATTTATACATCCGGGCCGCGTCACTCGGGACAGAGGAGAGAATCTCCGGTGTCAATTCACGCTGGTCCAGTTGCACTACCTCCGTGCCCAGATGATCGGCAATCAACTGCAACTGGGTGTCCATGTCCAAAAAGCCAAAATCCTGCAGGATTTCTGAAAACGGCTTGCCGCTGCGGTTGTGCTCTTCAGCGACCTCGTCCAATTGCAAATCGTCCAAAAGCCCTTGCGAGCGAATCAGATTCATGAACGGGTCGGAAACGGTAGTCGCCATACGTCACTGTGTCACTTCGGGCTGAGAAGCAGCCAATTCGGCCTGGGCCGCTTCCCATTCCGCCAGTTTCTGAATGACCGAAGTGGGGTCTTGCGATTTATTGACGACTTCTTCGCGCGAGATAATGCCGGCCGCATATTTCTCCATGAGATTGCCATCCAATGTGACCATGCCCCATTTGGCCCCGGTTTGGATATCCGATTGGATGCGGAAGGTCTTGTTGTCGCGGATGAGGGCGGCAACGGAGGGCGTGTTGATCATGATTTCATAGATGGCAATGCGTCCCGGCTTGTCGATGCGCGGAAGCAGAAGCTGCGAAATGACTGCTTGCAGGACGGTGGACAATTGGATGCGAATGGTCTCTTGCTGACTGATCGGAAAGGCGTTGACCAGACGATCAATGGTCTTGGCGGCGCCGGTGGTGTGAAGCGTGCCGAAAACCAAGTGGCCGGTTTCTGCCGCGGTGATGGCGGCTTCCATGGTTTCGAGGTCGCGCAACTCGCCCACCAGGACCACGTCCGGGTCCTGTCGCAACGCACGGCGCAGGGCTTCGGCAAAACTGGGGACATCCATGTGGACTTCGCGTTGCGTCACAAGGGCCTTCTTATGCTTATGGTAGTACTCGATAGGGTCTTCAACCGTAATGATGTGCGCGTCGTCTCGCTCCTCGTTGATGATGTTAATCATCGAGGCCAGTGTGGTTGTCTTGCCCGAACCGGTCGGGCCCGTGACAAGAACCAAACCGCGCGGCTTGTGCAGAAGCGTCTGGATGGTATGTATCGGCAAGCCGATTTGATCCAAGGTCAGCAACCGCGTGGGGATTTGCCGCAAGACGATGCCGAAATTGCCCTTCTCCTTGAACACGCTGACACGAAAACGGGCCACCTCGCCGAAGGCAAAACCGAAGTCCGCGCCGCCCTGTTCGCGCACGTGCTGGATGTGGTCTTCCGAGGTAATGCTTCGCATCAATTCCTCGGTATCTTCCGGGCGCAGGGATGGGCCGTCCACACGGTGCAGGGTGCCATGCACACGGATAACCGGCGGCACTCCAACCCGAATGTGCAGGTCCGACGCTCCTTCGGACACGACCAACTGCAATAGATCTGACATCGAATAGGACATAACTCAGCAAAATTCTCCGATCTTTTTCATTAATCCACGTCTCCTACTGTAGCACGGATAACTTCTTCCGCTGTGGTTAATCCCGCCATCACTTTGCGGGCGCCATCTTCGCGCAAAGTGCGCATGCCCATTTCACGGGCGCGCGCGCGCAGAACGGAGGAAGGAACGCGGTCGTAAATCAATTTACGCGCTTCATCGTCAATGACAAATATCTCAAAGATGCCGAATCGTCCCCGGTAGGTCGTCTTGTTGCACTCCTGGCAACCTTTGCCTCGCATGAACGTCGCTCCGGCGGACTTGGCAGGGTCCAGGTTCAAGGATTGCAGTTCGCTGTCTGAAGGCTGGTACGGGGCGGCGCACTTCTTGCAGACTTTGCGCACCAGCCGTTGCGCCATCAATGCGCGAACGGAGGAAGCGACCAGGAAGGGTTTGACGCCGATATCGATCAAACGGGTCACGGCGCCGGGAGCATCATTCGTGTGCAAGGTCGAAAACACCAAATGGCCGGTCAGCGAAGCATTGATGGCAATGGTGGCGGTTTCCACGTCGCGAATTTCACCCAGCATGATGACGTTAGGCGCCTGGCGCAGCATCGCGCGCAGTGCCATGCCGAAACCAAGCCCTACGGTCTCATTGACTTGCACTTGATTAATGCCGGCCAGCAAATATTCCACCGGATCCTCGACCGTGATGATCTTGCGGTCAGGCCGGTTGATGAAATTCAAACAGGAATAAAGCGTCGTGGTCTTGCCCGAACCTGTAGGGCCGGTGACCAGCAAAATTCCGTCTGGCAATCCAATGAGGCGTTCGAAAGTTTGCTGGTCATCGGTAAAGAATCCCAGTTCCGGAAGCCCCAATTTCAACCCTTCCTTGTCCAGAATACGCATGACGATGCTTTCGCCGTGGTTGGTTGGTATGCAGGACACGCGCAAGTCGATCAGTTTACCGGCGACCGCGGTCTGGATGCGCCCGTCCTGCGGAATACGGCGCTCGGCGATGGACATGTTGGACTGGATTTTGAGCCGGCTGAGCATCGAAGCTTGCAACCGCTTGGGCGGACTTTTCATCTCGTGCAGCACGCCGTCAATCCGGTAACGCACGCGGAAGGACTTGGACAAAGGCTCAAGGTGAATGTCCGAAGCCCGAGCCTTGAACGCTTCCACAATCAAGGTATTGACCAACTTGATGATCGGCGCGTCGGCTTCAACTGTCGCGCCATCGTCCGCCGCGGCGTCTTTTGTCGGAAGCCCAACTTCCACTTCGCCTTCGGTAATGTCCTGAATCAACTGGGAAACCGAATCATCGGACTTGCCGTAATATTTGTTGAGGCTGTTGTCGATGTCCTCATCTGTGGCCACCCGCAATTCCACGTCGGCGTTGAGCAGGCGCTGGAGCGTATCGACGACGTCAAGATCGGAAGGATCGGCCAAGGCAATGGCGATGGTGTGGTCGTGCTTGGAAACCGGCACGGCCCGGTAGCGTTTGGCGACGGTGCGCGGGACGGCGGCAATGGCATCATCGGACAGGCGCAGTTCGCTCAGATTAACAAATTCGTAACCGAAGTGGGCGGCCTTGGCTTGGGCGACATCTACCGGACGGATGATTTTCCTGGCCAGAAGCGTGTCAACAACGCCTTCACCGCTGGCGCTGGCTTCTTCTCGCACGGTGGCAAGTTGGTCGCTGCTCACTTGCCCCATGTCCACTAATAAATCGATCAAATAGTCGTCTTTCGCCGCCACAAATCAACATCCTCTCAATGCTTCCGAAGCATTTAATCTATCGGCCCGGCACACGCAATGTCAAACGCGGACGTCGCAAAAAGACTGGCCTGCCTTTCCGTGTCCCGGGGCAAGGGCCTGCTCCCCACGCCGGCGCCGGTGGCAATCCGACGGAGAGGACGCCGGGTAAAGAGCGTTGAACAGAGCTTTCCGGCGACGATCCCCACCTCACCTCGCGAGCAGACCGCTGCCCGGAAAATCTTCACTCCAAACATCCTCTCCATCGTGTCTTACTGTTAGAGCCAGATTCATGCCAGTCTTTTTCTGTCAAGAATTTTCCTAATTTTCCGCACGCAAAATATTTTTCGGATTATTTCTCGTGGCTCCAAAAAAAATCGAATTTGAGGACGTTTTTCGCGCATTGGCGTGATTTTCACGCAAAAGATGCCGGGCTCTCCTTGACAGCGGATTACGGGAATTCTCGAAGAGAGGTGCTGTTCGGTCCAATTTCGAGGCAAACTATTGCGATTTGCGGTTTGCAACAGGGTCCGATTCAACCTAAACAGGCAAAAAAAAGAAGAGCTGCGACGAGAGAAGATTGACAACGGACTTTCTTAGAGCGGAGTTCCCCAAGCCACCTCCAGCTTTACCCCGTTCTATGAAACTTCTCCCAAGCAGCCCTTCCTGCACTCATTTATAGCCAATTTTGTGCCAAGCTTTGGACCACCCTAATTTCGGTTTGTTGAATTTACCTGTGTCCCGGAGGCGACCCGCTGTTTCCGGCGGGAGGTAAAGAATGAATGGGACCGCTATCAGCGTCGCAGAGCCAATCTGCCAGTGAGACCAACTCCAGCGCGGAAAGGCCCACCGGTGCTTTGCGCGTGACGGAAAGTTCGTTCGGCGCGGAACGAGTTATCTCCGTCACAGTATTGCCAACCAGGCGTGCCAATGAACCGAACCATTCTGTTTCAATGCCCGACTTGTAGATCACGTCCTTGCCTTTTCCGAGGGAACGATTGGAAATCATCCTGCTCAAAATTTCCCATTCCTGTAATCGTTTTCCCGTCAGTTCCCAATTATAATAGACCAGATTAGTGCGCCCCCCGATTTGCGCCAGCAATGCATCCGGCATAGGTTTGCCCTTCGACCTCGGAAAACTGGAGAAAAAGAGAAACTGACCATTCGTCTTTTGCTCCGCCTGCAAACCGGGCACGAACAGGCCCATATGGTGCCAGACCAGCTTGCCCGCCTCCGGATGCCAAATCAGTTCCGTGCCGTTGAATCGCTTCAGATCAGGATTCAGCATGGCGGGCAATTCGGTGGAAAGCTTCTCAAGCGCATTGCTCGCGTTGGATTCGGGCCACGCCATGTAATTGAGCATCGGCATTTGATCCAGGGCCCAAAAAAAGAACTGGTTGGTCAATGGATTGGCGTCAAGACTGGACAAGCCGGAATTCAGCTTCAAAAAGGCGGCAACATCCTGTCCGGCCGTAAAACTAATGACCTGCCCCCGCATTAAATCCTTGGGAATTTGCCAGGGATTCGATGTCCACGCCACGGCATTTTCCTCGGAAATCCTGGCCTCAACCTGCAAATTGTCTTCCTTGGGCCGAACGGTGATTCTGATGGTGGCGGGTTTCAAATACCGGAACCAACCGCCGATTTGGACTGAGGAAATGTCAGCCTGCAGCCAATCGCCTTCCAACGCGGGAGCGGGCCGGCCTTGCGATTTAATCTGACTGAGGTATTGAAGTTGCGCTGAAGAGAAGTTGTCACCGCAGCCGGCCAGCAACCAATCCTGGGCGGAAACAATCCAAAAGGAATTGGAATGGGAGTCATGGAGCGTCCATCGCAAGCCGTCAAATTGCTGGACTGAAAACTTCTGGGAGTTGCCGCCTAATATTTTCCCGGCGTTGTCCTGCCAGAGTTGCCTTCGTTGGCCTGACAAGTGGACCGCCAGGATAAAACCTGGCTCATTGACGGAAGCACTGCCGAACTGCCCCAACGACTCATTTTCGACAATATCCTTGAGCAAGGGCTCAATTAAAGAAGCGGTCGGATTGCTGTTCTCGTGTCCCAAAAAATTGGTGAGCCAGTCGGAAAATCGCTCTTCAGCAAGGGTTTCCAGATTGGTCGTCGCTGGCAAAGCGAGCACCTTTTGCAATGTGACAAGATGCGAATCACCCAACAACTGGGCGCTGCCGGCACAATGATACTCGATGGCTGCACCAGCCAGGAGACTGGCGGTTCCGACCATCGTCGTGATTGCAAGCAGGCCAAGAAAAGCTCGACGATAAAAATTTGTTAGCTGAAACTTCACATTTTCCACTTGGGAAGCTTTCGAGCTACGAGATCAAAGTCAACGGGAAAAACGAAAATGGAAACCGTGCCAAAGCAGTGGTTAAGGATTTGGGAGCCGCGTTGACTCACGGGAGAACCTTAACGAAGGTAAAAAGTTCGGAGCAGGTGAGAATTTATATTTTTCTGAACAACCGGAAGGATGTGAATTTAAACTAGGGCCATTGCCAATCTTCAATGGCCCTAGTTTTATTTACAATTCTGATATCCTATCAATCAAAAACAATGTTGTCGCCTATGAAAAAGTGAATGATCCCTGGAGCAAGTTCCGTTGGCAACGCCTGCCTATCAATCAAAAACAATGTTGTCGCCTATGAAAAAGTGAATGATCCCTGGAGCAAGTTCCGCTGGCGAGGCCTGCCTATCAATCAAAAATAATGTTGTCGCCTACGAAAAAGTGAATGATCCCTGGAGCAAGTTCCGTTGGCGAGGCCTACCGTTTTAACGAAGATATTCACTCTGCCACAGAATCGTTAGGGATTCGGATGTCTCATTATTTGCCGCATTTCGCTGGTTTAACCGTATATTATTTCCGGTATGTTTACATGCGTCGAAGAAAGAAATTCCGTAGAATGATTCAGCAGCTATGGAAACATTTCAATTTCATCCAGTTATTGCACAATGGTTTAAGGCGAAGTTTGGCAGTCCCACCGAGCCCCAGGAGCGCGGCTGGCCGGCCATCCAATCCGGAGCGCATACTCTTATCGCCGCGCCCACCGGCTCTGGAAAGACTTTGGCCGCGTTTCTGGCGTCATTGGATGCGTTGTTTCGTGATGGCCTGAAAGGGACTCTTCGAAATGAAACTCGCGTTTTATATGTGTCGCCCCTGAAAGCCCTAAGCAACGACATTCACAAAAATCTTGAAGAGCCGCTTGCTGGCATTCGCGCGGCGTTGGAGATCGCCGAAGGCCATGACATAGCCGTCCGCGCCGAGGTCCGCACAGGCGATACCACCGCCGCGAAGCGGCAATCGATCATCAAAAATCCGCCGCACATTCTTGTAACCACCCCCGAGTCGCTCTACTTGCTGCTGACATCGGTATCGGGACGAAAAATGCTGGGCACGGTGCGCACGCTCATTGTGGACGAAATCCATGCCGTGATCGGCAACCGGCGCGGCTCACACCTGGCGCTTAGCATGGAACGTTTGGCCGCGCTGGTTTCGGGACCCTTGCAACGGATCGGGCTCTCGGCCACGCAGAAGCCAATCGAAGAAGTGGCGAGATTCCTGGTCGGCTCGCGCCATGTGGACGCCGCCGGCGCTCCTGGTTGCCGCATTATCAATGCCGGCCATTGGCGGGCCATGGACATCGCCATGGAGATGCCGGGTTCGCCGCTCGAAGCAGTCATGTCCACTGAAGTTTGGGGCGAAGTTTACCAACGCCTGGTTCAATTGATAGAAGCGCATCGCACGACTTTGGTCTTTGTCAATACGCGGCGGCTGGCCGAACGGGTGACACACCAACTTTCGGAGCGCCTGGGTTCGGACAAGGTCACGTCTCATCACGGCAGCCTTTCCACAAAACTTCGTCTTGACGCCGAGGACCGTCTCAAACGCGGCGGGCTAAAAGCGCTGGTCGCGACGTCCTCCCTGGAATTGGGCATTGATGTTGGTTCGGTGGATCTGGTCTGCCAATTGGGTAGCACGCGTTCCATCGCCTCCTTCCTGCAGCGGATTGGACGGGCGGAACACAAGCGCGGTGGACGGCCCAAAGGACGCTGGTTCCCATTGACCCGCGACGAACTGGTGGAATGTCTTGCGACCGTGCGTTGTGTTCGCCTTGGGGAATTGGATGTCATTCATATTCCCGAAAAACCTCTGGATGTTCTGGCCCAACAAATCGTCGCCGAGGCGGCCGGTGGAGATTGGCCGGAAGAGAAAATGTTTGATCTGATGCGTTCGGCCTATCCCTACCGCCATCTGACACGCGACGAATTCCAGGAGACTATCCACATGCTCGCGGAAGGCTTCAGCACCAAACGCGGACGGCGTGGCGCCTTGCTTCATTATGATGCAGTCAACGAGCGTATCCGGGCCCGTCGCGGCGCGCGATTGGTCGCATTGACCTCGGGCGGGGCCATTCCAGACAACGGCGATTATCGAGTCGTGGTCGAGCCGAGTGGAACTTTTGTTGGGACTGTCAATGAAGATTTTGCCGTGGAGAGCATGGCTGGCGATATCTTTCAGCTTGGCAACACCTCATGGAAAGTTCTTCAAATCATTTCCAGCACGGTGCGAGTGGAGGATGCGCACGGGCAGCCTCCGGGAATGCCGTTTTGGCTCGGCGAAGGACCGGCCCGCACGGCCGAGCTTTCCAGCGCCATTTCGATTCTGCGCGACGAGGTCCATGAAATATTGGAAAAGACCAATGATTCCGATGAGGGACTTCTCGCTTATTTCGTAGTGGAGAAAAGCCTTCCCGAGACCGCCGCACGGCAATTGACGGAGTATTTCACGGCTGCATATAAAATTCTCGGAGTCATTCCTTCGCAAAAAAGAATGGTGATGGAACGATTCTTTGATGAATCAGGCGGCATGCAACTGGTCATTCATTCGCCTTTAGGTGCGCGGGTAAATCGCGCCTGGGGCCTGGCTCTGCGCAAGCGGTTTTGCCGCTCATTCAATTTTGAACTGCAGGCCGCCGCCACGGATGACTCCATTGTGCTTTCACTGGGAACACAGCACTCGTTTCCGCTCGGAGAAGTGTTTCACTATCTAAACAGCAAGACCGTGCGCGAATTGCTGGTGCAGGCGTTGTTGGACGCTCCCATGTTTCCTATTCGCTGGCGCTGGAACGCAACCCGGGCCCTGGCATTGCCGCGACAGCGCAACGGCCGCAAAATACCCGCGCCCTTGCAACGAATGGAATCGGAAAATCTGCTGACGGCGGTTTTTCCAGATCAACTGGCCTGCCTGGAAAATATTGGGGGCGACCGCGAGGTGCCGGACCATCCGCTAGTCAAACAAACGATTGATGACTGTCTAACGGAGGCGATGGATATCGAAGGATTGGAAGCCTTGTTGCGGCGAATCGAAGGAGGGGAAGTTGAATGCGTGGCGCGGGATTTGCCGGAACCGTCACCGTTGGCCCATGAAATACTCAATGCCCGGCCCTACGCGTTTCTGGACAACGCGCCGCTGGAAGAGCGGCGCACACAGGCGGTCTATACCAGGCGGGCTGGAGATTCAGCCGGCGGGAACGAACTGGGAATCTTGGACGCTGCGGCCATTGACAAGGTCTGCGCGGACGCATGGCCCCAAGCCCAAAACGCCGATGAGTTGCACGAAGCATTGCTTTTGCTCGGAGCTATGACCAGCGCCGAGATCGCACGATGTTCGCCAGACGCAGAATCATTCTTAAAACTGCTGGCCGACGAAAAGAGAGTAACGCGCTTCTCTGGCGAACCGCCGTTCTGGATCGCCGCGGAAAGACTTTCGATGGTCCAGGCCGTTTATCCGAATCGGCAGATTGAACCCATTCTGCCCGCGCTGCCATCGTCGTTAAACCGGTCATGGGAAAGGCCTGAGGCATTGAAGGAATTCGTGGGAGGACGCATGGAGGTAATTGGTCCAGTCACGGTCTCGACATTGGCCGATTTCTTGGTGCTGCCAGTTGCGGAAATTGAAAAGGCTTTGCTGGCCTTGGAAGTTGAGGGATTTGTTTTGCGCGGGAAGTTTCATCCAGGCGTCAACGAACTTGAATGGTGCGATCGCCGCCTGCTGGCGCGCATTCATCGGCTCACCTTGAATCGGCTCCGAGCGGAGATTCAGCCCGTTTCGCTGGAGAATTTTCAGAAATTTCTTCTGGCCTGGCAACGCGCTGACAAGGAGCATCGCGTCGAGGGGCCGGAGGGCGTTCAAACGGTCCTGGAGTTGCTCAATGGCATGGAACTGGCCGCGGCCGCGTGGGAACCGGAAGTGCTGTCGCTTCGGGTGAAGGATTATGCGCCGCAATGGCTGGACCAGCTTTGCCTCACGGGGCATGTCGGTTGGGGGCGGTTATCGCCCGCGCAAAATCAAAGCGCGCGCACGCTGACACCGTTGCGGTCAACCCCTATCGCTCTGTTTGATCGGCGCCATTTTCCAACATGGCTCGAGTTAGCCAGCCGGCCGTCCGATGGAGAATTCACGCCGGACACAGAGATGGTTATGAAAACTCTTTCGCAATCCGGCGCCATGTTTTTTATGGAACTGGTGCGGGCGGCAAAATTGCTGCCATCCCAGGTGGCCCAGGCGCTGGGAGAGCTGGTGGCGCGCGGCTGGGCGACGGCGGACAGTTTTGAAGGTCTGCGCGCGTTGCTCGTGCCTTCAGATAAACGAGCGCCGTTTGCTGACCTGAAACGGAAACGACGACACAAAATAGTCACTAGCGTGGAATTCGCAGGCCGCTGGACGCTTTTGAGAAAACTTCCTTCACCGTCGCAGGATGCCGATGGAATCCGAGAACCGGCCAGTGACGAGGCGATGGAATTATTCGCCCGCGTATTCTTGCGCCGTTACGGTGTCGTATTTCGGCGGTTATTGGAACGGGAATCATTGGGCGTATCGTGGTACGAATTGGGGCGCATTTATCGGCGTCTCGAAGCGCGCGGCGAAATTCGCGGCGGCCATTTCGTCAATGGAGTCAGCGGAGAGCAATTCGCTTTGCCGGAAGCCATTGGACTTCTGCGTTCCATACGCAAAGCGGGGCCAACGGGTGAGCTAATCGTTATCAATGCGGCTGATCCGCTCAACCTCCTCGGGATACTCACGCCCGGACCACGTGTCACCGCGATCACAGCCAACCGGATTTTGTTGCGTGACGGCTGCGCTTTGGCCGCGCTGGTTGCCGGGGAAATTAAAACATTGAACGAATGCGATGTTGAACCCGCCGTCCTGCAACGAACGTTGACGGTTGGAAAATTGCCCCCCAAACTCCGGCCCTATTACGCCTAAGTTCAGGCGGCGGTTCTAACTGCTCGGCAGAAGGGATGAGACAATTACGATGGCGGCTTAAAAGCGGGCAGTCGTTGCTTTAGAGTCAAGACTGGCGCGAAAAGGTCCCCTTCCTTCTCGACTCGTCTAAGCACATCCTCCGCCTGAAAGCTCAGAGACTTGGCGTTTTTCTTCTTTACGGCCGCGGCAACTTCGTCCCACGTAACCGGTGTCGAAACGGTGGGATAGTCTTTGGCGCGAAGCGAATAAACGCACACGGTCGTCTTATGTTCGTCGTTTTGACTCCAATCAATCAACACCTTGCCGCGGCGCAGGTCTTTTCGCATTTTTTCAACGGCTATATCGGGGCACTGTTTTTCCAGAGTTTCGGCCACTGAATGCGCAAAACTTTTCGTTTTGTCATACGTGATCGGCGTATTGAGCGGCACATAAATCTGAAGTCCCTTGGACCCGGACGTTTTGGCAAAGCTCTTTAATTTCAGCGAATCGAAAAAAGCCTTCAACTTAAGCCCGACTTTGCAACACAGAATGATGTCTGCCGGGGGACCGGGATCGAGATCGAAGGCGAGCACCGTTGGGCGGTTAATGGCGGGGGCCTTGTGCAAAAATGTGTGTAATTCCAAGTCGGCAAGATTCGCGGCCCAGACCAGAGCGCGCAAATCGTTCATCAGGCAGTAATGAATCTGAGTGCCATCGGACCGGGCGACGTCTGTGGTCTTTATCCAACCGGGGCGATGTTCCGGGCACTGCTTCTCATAAAAGAAAAGGCCCTCGACACCGTCCGGATAGCGTTTCAGGGTGATGGGCCGATTTTTGAGATGCGGCAAAAGGTAAGGCGAAATGCGAATGTAATAATCGATGACGTTACCTTTGGTGAATCCGGTTTTCGGATAAAAGACCTTGTCAAGATTGCTGACTTCAATCTTTTGTCCATTGACCTTCAACTCAGAACGGTTCGCCATATTTAATCCGGCAATTCCCGGACGACTTCACGGGCTTTTTTGTCTTCGCGCAACCCCAGGAATACCGGCTGGCGGAGTTTTCCGTCACGCGTCCATTCGGAAAATTTTACCTGGCATACGATTTTCGGTTTGACCCAGTGACAACGCCTCATTTCTGTTCGTGTTACGCCTGCGCCGTATCGGCCGGCTTTTTTCTCAGGCAAATTGGCAAACGGACAATCTGGCTGGCTGAGCTGGTCAAGAAGAACATGAAGCTGCTCAAGCAGAGCCTCGTTAAAACCGGTTCCCACCTTGCCGGCAAACCATAGCTTGCCGTTTTTGTAATAACCCAGCAATAGCGCGCCAAAATGCTGTCGCGCCCCAGTCGGATTGCTATAGCCGCCAATGACCATTTCCTGTTCGTGGTGCAGTTTCAATTTTATCCAGGCTCCACTGCGCCGGCCGGCCTCATACTTCGAGTCAACGCGCTTGCCAATCAAACCTTCCAGTCCCAGCTTTCGCACCCGTTTCAATAATTCGGCCACTTTGCCCTCTAGCGAAGCCGAAAATCGAATGACGCCGGACTGTTTTTGCAAAAGCTTCTCAAGCTTGTCCTTCCGAAATTTGAGCGGCTCGTTCCGAAGGTCCTGGCCGTTCAATTCGAGAAGATCGAAAGCATAGAAAAATATGGGAGGACGCTCCTGGCCTAAATCGTAAGCTTGCAGCAATTGGAAGGAAGATCGTCCCTTGGGATCGAGCGCGACAATTTCTCCATCAATAATGGCGGAATCGACGTTCAATTCGTTGACGGCGTCATAGGCTTCGGGAAATTTCCGGCTAAAGTCCTTTTCGTTTCTTGACAGGAGCGCCGTTTTTGGGCCGTTTTTTAGGGCGAGGGCGCGAAAGCCATCGAATTTGATTTCGTATATCCATTGCCCCGCAGGCGGTGATTTCATCAATCGCGCTTTCATCGGTTCTATAAATTTGATCGATCCGCTCGGCTTGGCTGCCTTGGCGGCGGGCCTTTTGGCGCCCTTTTGATCGGCTGCGGGAACGCGATTGGATTGCCAAACCTCGGTGCTGCGTCCCAATTGCTCCATGCTTTTGCCGGAAAGAGCGGAGGTATCGTCCAACTTCGCCGATACCGGAGTCATGTCCTCGCCGGCCTTGATTAACAGCCATTGATTGTCCTGCCGCATGCGCACCAGATACCACTCGCCGTCAAGCTTCTTGCCATGAAGTCGGAAATGCAATTTTCCGCCGGCGAGTTCTTTCATCGGAGAATCACTCAACGGCTCAAAAACGCCTTGGTCCCAAACCATGACAGTTCCCCCTCCGTATTGTCCCTTCGGAATGGTGCCCTCAAAGTCAATGTAAGAGACAGGGTGATCTTCCACCTCCATGGCGAGGCGTTTTTCTCCTTTTGTGTAGGGAACGCCTTTGGGAACGGCCCAGGATTTCAAGGCGCCGCCCATTTCCAGACGAAAGTCGTAGTGCAATCGCGAGGCCGCGTGTTTTTGTATGACAAACCGATGGTGCGACGCGACCATTTCCACCTGGCCTTTTGGCTCGGCGGTTTTTTTGAAGTCGCGCTTCCGAATATATTCTTTGAGGTTCATCAAAGGATTGGCGGGTTAGTGGAAATCGTAGGACTTGGGGCCGGCAAATGATTCATGCTCCAGCCGTTCAATTTTCTCGGCCTTGACATGAACCACATTCTCAGAGTATTGCAACCGGCCTTCAATGAGCAAAAAAGATTCTTCCGTGATCACCAACCGGTATTCTTCGAATGTCTGCGGTGAAACGATGACGTTGCTGATGCCGGTTTCATCTTCCAGGCTGATAAATACAAAACCTTTGGCCGTCTCTGGACGCTGACGGCAAATCACGCCGCCCGCAATCCGAACGGTGCTGCCGTGCTGGCCCCTGGCCAAATCCGACGCCCGCCAAACATCCTGCAATTGGGAGCGCAGGAATGCCATCGGATGTTTCCCAGTCGTCAAATTCATCCCGGCAAAATCCGCCTGGATGCGTTCGGCATAATTCATGGGCGCAAGCGGTGAGGCGCTGGTTTTGTGGGCATTGCTTTCAAACAAACCGCCCGCCTGCACTTCACGTTCGACTTCCCACAAGGAATCGCGCCGGTGATTGGTAAAACAATTGAGCGCGCCGATCTCCGCCAGCGCGCGTAATTCATCCTTGTCCAGTCGGACACGCTGCTTGAGATCATTGAGCGAGGTGAAAGGGCGGGCATTTCGTTCGCGCAGCAATCGTTGCGCGCCGCTGCCGCTCAATGTTTTCACCACGCGCAAACCGAGCCGGATGGAATCGTCTGATTCAATGGTGCAATCCCACTCGGATTGGGCCGCGCAAACCGGGCGGAATTTGACGCCGTGACGCTGCCCGTCCTTGATCAGGGTTGCCGAAGAATAAAAACCCATCGGCTGATTATTCAAAAGGCTGGCGAAGAATTCCGGCGCGCGATGGACCTTCAGGTAAGCCGATGCGTAAGCCAGATGCGCGAAACTGATGGCGTGCGATTCCGGAAAACCATACAGGGCAAAAGAACCCACCGTCTGGCAGATTTCGTCAATAATTTTTGCTGAATGCCCTTTGCGTTCCATGGCCGCGCGCAATTTCTTTTCCACCGCCTGCATTCTTTCCTGCGACCGATGAAAACTCAAAGCGCGCCGCAATTCCTCGGCTTCCGCGCCGGTGAAATCGGCCATGATCATGGCCATTTGCAGCATTTGCTCTTGAAACAACGGGATGCCAAGCGTCCGGGCCAAAACAGGTTTCAAATTTTCATGGTAATATTCAATTTTTTCCCGGCCCGCCCGGCGCGCGAGGTAGGGGTGCATCAAATGCCCTTGAATGGGGCCGGGGCGGATGATGGCCACTTCAATGACGACATCATAAAACTCCGTTGGCTTCATGCGCGGCAACGTGGCCATTTGCGCCCGGCTCTCAATTTGAAATACGCCGATGGTGTCGGCGTTCTGCATGATTTCAAAAGTCTTCGGGTCGTCCTGCGGCAGTTTCGCCAAATCAATTTCCCGCCCGCGCTTGCGCGTCAATTCGACCGCGTCCTGCAAAACCGACATCATGCCAAGGCCGAGAAAATCCACTTTGATGATTCCCAAATCCTCGCAATCGTCCTTGTCCCACTGCGCCACGACCCGGTTGGGCATCGAGGCATTTTCCAGCGGAACAATTCCGTCCAGCTTGCCCTGGCAAATAATCATTCCTCCCGAATGCTGGCCGAGATGCCGGGGCAAACCGCGAATCGCCTTGCACAACACGGCAAACGCAGTCGCGCGCGGATGCGATTTCGACAAACCGGATTTTTCCATTTCCTCCTGCAATTCGAGCCTCTGCGAGAAATCGTCGTTGGCGTAATGTTTGGAAAAGCGATCCAAAATATCGGGTGTCAGATTCAGCGCCTTGCCCACTTCCCGCGCGGCGCTGCGTCCGCGATAGGTAATGACATTGGCCGTCATGGCCGCGCCGTGCTCCCCGTAGCGGCGGTAAATTTCCTGAATGACGCGCTCGCGCCGGTCGCCGCTGGGGAGGTCGATGTCAATGTCCGGCCATGAATTTTTGCGGCCCTCTGTTAAAAAACGTTCAAATAGCGTGTTGAAACGCAGCGGGTCCACGGCCGTGATTCCCAGACAAAAACAAACGGTGCTATTGGCCGCGCTGCCGCGTCCCTGCGCCATGATTTTCTGTTCCTGGCAAAATTGGACGATGTCCCAGACAATCAGAAAATAGCCGGCCACTTTCAGTTTTTGAATCAAGGCCAGCTCGTTCTCAAGCTGCCCGCGCACTTTTTCGGGAACATGACCGTAACGATTCCGTGCGCCGGCGAAGGCTTGTTTCCGCAAAAACGAATCCATGGTCTGGCCGGCCGGGACGGGATAGGACGGAAATTCATAGCCAAGATTTTGCAATGTGAAATCCAGCCGTTCGGCCAGCATGGCCGTGTTTTTGATCGCCTCGGGTAAATCGAAAAAAAGCCGGCGCATCTGCGCGCTGCTTTTCAAATGACGCTCGCCATTTTTCTCCAGCAACGTCCCGGCCGCGTCCAAATGGGTGTGATGGCGCAGACAGGTGAACACATCCAGAATAGGCCGCTCATTTTCCGATTTGTAAAGAACGCCATTGGTTGCCAGCAGCGGCAGTTGAAATTGCCGCGCCAGCTCAATCAGGGTTTGATTTTGCCGGTCCTCTCCGCGGAGATGGCGCCGTTGAATTTCAACAAACAAATTTTGCGCGCTAAAAATATCACGAAGTTTTTCCAAAATCGGAATTGGATTTTGCCTGGCGCTGATCGTTTGCAGCAATGGACCTTCCTGATCTCCGGTCAGGGCAACCAAACCATTGGAAAATTCCGGCAGTTCATTCCAATACGCCGCGGCTTTTCCTTTTTCGTTTCTCAAATGGGATCGAGTCAAAAGCCGGCAAAGATTTTGATAGCCGATGCGCGATTGGACCAATACCGGCAGAATGGTCTGGTCTTCCATGGTCAATTCCGCGCCCACGATGGGCCGCAAGCCGGTTTCGCCAGCGCGGGAAAAAAAGCGCGGCGCGCCGTAAAGGCCGTCGCGATCGCACAACGCCAGCGCGGGCATTTGCAATTGGGCCGCGTGTTCGGCCAATTGCTCGGGCGTGGAGGCGCCTCGAAGAAAACTGAACGCGCTGCGGCAGTGTAATTCGACGTAATCAGTCATACACACCCTCCACAAAGCAGCCTTCGACGGAACGGAAAATTCGGAAGAACGCTCCATTTGAAGTTTCGACGTCCCACTCTTCTCGCGTCCAGCGTCCGTCATCCCACCAATTTCCTGAACTGAAAAACGGCCCGCGCGCGCCGGTTATTGCGCCGGTAAAAACCGGGCTGCGAACAAGCGCGGGTTTTTCCTCCCGAAACTCAAAATGCGCCGGTTGCGGCGGACGATAACGCCGCAAACATAAATCGGTATTTCGTTCCCTGCGTGAACGGCGGCCTGCATTTGAAATCGAAGGCGCGTCGAAATTGGACGACTGCATTCGGAATGAATCCGGTTTATGCGTTTTCTCCGCCACAGGGGTGCCGGCATTTTCCGAGCCGAGCAACGCATGCAAGCGCGCGAGCGTTTCGGCAAATTGATTTGGATCGCGCAGGGTGCTTTCAAAAAGTCCAAACTGATGGCGATCGGGCATGGCTGGCGCCGCGGAAAGTCGGAGGGAAGTAATGGGCGAATCAGTCCGCACATTTTCCAAATGCGTTTGCAACATGCGGAAGAGCGTTTCCACGTTTCCCGTCGGCGAGGGAATTTTGAAAGCACGCTCGTAAGTGGCGCCGGAGGCCAGGCCAAGCTTCAACTGAAATTCGGCAATGACCAAATAAACCATGTCGAGCCGGCGCGAAAGCTGTTCCACAAAACGCCGCAGGATGAACAGCAGGGGCGGCGCGGTTTCGATTTCATTTTCAAATTCGATGTATTCGGAAAATTCTCCGGGCGGCGAAACCAGTTTGAGCGGGCGAACAGAATCCGTGGAAAGGCGGTCGAACAATTCCAGCACGGCTGGCCCAAGGCGTTCCGCGACAGCATTTCTGCCTAATGCCAAAAACTCGGCGATGGAATAAATTCCCCAACGCCTGAGAATCTCCTGCATTTCCGGCGGCGGTTGAAGCGCGGCCACCGGCAAATCCGCGATGAATTCGCTGGCATTTTGGACAATGGCAATGGGATTCGCGCCGTGCGCGCACAGCAACGCCAGATCAGGCGTCGGCGCTATTCCGATTTTCGCATCAAGATGAAATGGCGACAGCGTCTGTAAAATTTTTTCAGCCCACGTCTGCATGGACTCTTGGCCGGCCAGTCCAAGTCCTTTGAGTTCGACGGTGCAAATGCCGGGCGCGGTGGATTCGATGTTTGGCGAAAAAGAATAAGCGCTTTGCAGCAATATCTCCGTCGCAGATTCCTCCTGCGAGGGCGAGCGCGGTTTGATTTTTAAAGGCTCGCAACGCGCGGCGGCCTGGCTGGCGGTCAATCCTTCGGCCACACCGTAACTTCTGGCGGCGGAATTAAGTTGGATGATTTCCGGCTTGGACGATTGGGGATCAATCAGCGCCACCGGCTGGGAACGCAAGTCCGGCTCGTGCCGCAGGGCTGCTTGAAGAGAAAAATGGGGAATGTAAATGACAGCGAACATGGAGGCGGCTCTTCCTCATCAGATAGGGTGTCAAGCAGTGCTTTGCAACCGCCGCGCTTCAGAAACGTCCATTTCCAATTCGCGAACCAAATCGGCGGCATCGCGGTCCAGGGAAGCGAGTGAAAATTGCGAGCGCAACGCCAGGCGCGCCCTGGCCGGAGCGACCATGGGGTGGGGCGTAAAAACCGCGCAAATCGTCGCGGCTTTTTCAACCAGATATTGAAACCGGTACCACGTTGTGGCGGAAATTTTGCGAAGTTGTTTTTCAGGATTCGATTTCAAATCCATCAAAACGAGATGCAAATTGCTGTCGCGCAAGACCAAGTCGGCCGCTTTCAATGCGTCCTCGGTGCTGTGGCAGCGAACCCAAAGCAGCCGTTGCAAGATGTGATCTTCAATTTGGGTCACGTCGAGCGAATCGCTGCCGTCGATCAACGTGACGATGCGTTTTTCATTGGCGGCGCGGCCCAGCAAATGCCGGATCAAAGTAGCGCTGCCGGAGCCGTTTCCATGGCCGACAATTTCGCTTAACGCGCCTTTGGGCAAACCGCCGCGCAACGGCTCGTCCATTTGTGGCAGGCCGGTCGGCCAAAAGCTGCTTTTGAGGGCGGGCGGCTTGTCCAAGCTCTGTCGTAGTCCGGGAAATTTCGCCGAAAGAAGCGATTGCAATTGAATGACATTTGCCGCGGGCATAACCGATCTTCCTAACATGTACTTGGGTTGGAATTTCGAAGCAAACTTTTTTGCAATCTGCAAAAGGAAAACAAAACCTATGCCTTGCCCAATGGGGCGGTTTTTCCAAAAATCGACTTAAGCGCGTCCTTGGCGGCGTGGTAGCCGCACATTCCATGAACACCGCCTCCGGGCGGGGTCGAAGCCGAGCAAATATACCAGCCCTTGACAGGAATTCTGTAGGGACACAGGCTCAAGATGGGACGGGCCACTAATTGTCGCAGATTTGCCAGGCCGCCATTGATGTCGCCACCGACCAGGTTCGGATTGCGATCCTCCAGCATTCGGCAATTTTGAGTCGTCTTCGCCAGGATGCAGTCGCGAAATCCGGGAGCAAACCGCTCCATTTGCCTTTCAATGCGATCAGTCATATCCACCACCGAGCCATGCGGAACATGACAGTAGGCCCACGCCGTATGTTTCCCGGCAGGCGCGCGAGTGGTGTCAAACAAACTATGTTGCGCCAGCAGCACGAATGGCCGGCCCGGGATTTGCCCGCGCGAGACCTGGTGTTCCGCCCATTGGATTGCCTCCAACGTCCCTCCCACATGAACGGTTCCGGCACCGCGGCAAGCCTCCGCCGCCCATGGGATGGGGCTGTTCAAGGCGTAATCGACTTTGAAAACTCCCGGACCGTAACGGAACCTGGCCAAAGAATCGCGATACCGCGCGGGCAAGCTATTACCAGCGATGGCAAACAGTTGCTTTGGTGTAACGTCGAACAAAACCGCGCGCGCCGGAGGCAGTTGATCCATGTCTGTAATTCGATGACCGGTTTCGATTTGTCCGCCAAATGCGCGAAGGACGGAAATCATCGCTTCGGTAATTTTTCCTGATCCTCCTCGCGGCATCGGCCATCCAACGCCGTGGCCGAGAATTCCAAGCACCAAGCCAATGGCCGCGGAGGGCATCTCTTGCAGAGGTAGAAAGGAGTGTGCCGCCAATCCTGCAAACAAGGAACGGGCGGCGTCGGTTTTGAAGAAATGCCGCCCGAGGCCGCTGGCCGAACGCCAGGCGAGCATCCCGAACTTTAATAGAGGCCACGGATGTTTGGGGACATGCAGGATAGGCCCAAGGACATCGTCCATTAACGGCTCCCATTCGTTTGCCAGAGGCTCCATCAATCGGCGGTAAGTGCTGGCATCCTGTCCCAAATTTTCCGCTGTCCGCGCAACGGAGCGATCCAGCCATGCAGCACGTCTGCCGTCCAAGGGATGGGCGAGGGCGTACTTGGGATGGATCCATTCGACATCGAGATTTAGGGATCGAAAAAACGGGGACGCCGGCACGAGAGGATGAATGGATGAGCAAACATCGTGGACAAATCCCGGCAAGGTCAGAGCGGCTGATTTCACTCCGCCGCCTGGTGTTTCGCTCGCTTCCAATACCAGAACAGACAGACCCTCTCTGGCCAACGTGATCGCAGCCGCCAATCCGTTGGGTCCCGATCCGATAACGACAGCATCGTAGCTTTTGTTCGCCATCAGCGGTTTTTGCATCTGAGAACGCCGAATGTAAAGCGCACTGCGTTCAAATCCGCTTCATCGTGTAAGCCTCTTGCGCAAACAGCCCAAGAAAATACCTATGTGGAGTTCCAACCGGTCAGAGCTCGAGCTGAGGCGCTGAACTCATGCCAACAGAAAATTCAAATGTTAAATGTTTAACTACGTCCCCCCAAAAATCTTCCTTGGGAAAGTGGGCCGCAAACTTTGCTGCAATGATCCTTCGTCCCGCTTTGAAAACCGTTTAATTATGGGCCGTTTGTGCTGAGGAGGCGGAAGAAAGCGTTGCTGCCGGCCGTAGCGATGGCCGCGTTCATGTTTGTGCCGTCATTGGAAACCAAACCGGTATAGTTGGTCCAAGGCCCGCTCAAATCCGGGGTGGTTTGAAGCATGTAGTTGGAAGCCGAGGAGGGCCAGGAAAGAGTAAGGTTGGTTGGCGACGTGGCAACGGCGAGCGATGGAGGGGCCGGAAGCTTTATGGCGAACGCCGTGCCGCCACCGGTAGGACCGCCATGCGGGGTCAGTCCATAAAGTGTATAATTGTTGTAAAGCAGGCCGGCAAGAGGATACCCGCCATCGCTATTCGTGTAATTGCCGCTCCCATCGTACATGGGGCTCGAGAAACTATACAGCAACGTGAAGTTCTGGCCGCTGGTATCGATGGAAAACACCGTCCCGCCGCCGCCAACCCCGCCTACGTAGGTCATCCCGTAAAGCGTGTTGCCTACGAGGATCAAATCTCCCTCGGGGGCGTCGCCCGTGGTGGCATAATTAAAGCTGAAAAGGTTTTGATAACCGGTCCCATCAGTGTTGATTTTGAAAACCACTCCGTTGTAATTGCTGCCGCCGCCAGAAGCCGTTCCATACAAGACGCCGCCTGACAAAACCATGCCGCCAACCGGAGTCGCGCCATCGCTCGGGATGAGATCGCATTCATGAAGCACCACGAAGTTGCTGCCATCAGCCTGGACTTTGTATATCGTGCCCCAGTTATTGGAGCCGCCAGACTGCGTTACGCCGTAGAGAATGATCTTGGACAAGTCCACATTGGTACCTTGAGACGAAGAGCCGGAGTGGGGCCGAATTTTGGATCCCTCCTCGCCAATGTCCTCAATCGCCAGCGCCCCGGAGGGAGCCACTCCTCCGTCGCTCCCAAAGCCATCGAATCCGAGCACAACAGAAAGGTCTTCATCGGTCACCGAGAAAACGGCTCCTTTCTCGCTCGTTGGGCCGCCGCCCGCAGAATTTCCAAAAAGCCCGGCATCTGGCTGCTGCTTCGAAGCCTCGAGTTTAGCTTTGGCCTCATACTCCGCATAGGTCATACCGTCCACTGTGTGTTCGGGGACCGGGTCCGGATTAAACGAAAAAACCGTGCCAAAACCGTTGGAGCCGCCGGTTTGGGTGGTGCCCCAAAATGCATTTGAATACCAAGTCAACCCGGCATAAGGATTTCCACCATCGTTGGTCCCGCCGGCGAAGGAATAAAGGTCCTGGTGGGTGTAGCCGCCTGATCCATTGGGAGTCAAAACGAAGATGGTGCCCACGCCGTTGTAGCCGTTGGCAAAGCATGTGCCGTACAACGATTGTCCGTCCGGCCCCAGCGCAAGGTCACCCCCGGACTGAACGCCCTCCCCTGTGGTGCTATTGAATTGGTAAAGGATCGTAAACGTATTGGAAGTCTGCCCTGCGACAGGTAAAGCGGCCAGCGTCGCAAAAACCCAAAAGGCCAAGAGATGTAATTTCGCTTTCATCGCGTTTGGTTTCGGTTTGAATTCCGTGACAACGAGTCAAGTTTTCACTGCTGCGGACGCTACATTTACGCGCCATGCTCCCTTATGTCAATATATTTATTGCCAAAACGACCTACCACAGAGGGTCAATGTTGACCCCTTTGCGGCGCTTGGCAATGAGCCGGCAGTGTGTTTTGAAACCCTGAAAAGAGCCGGAAAAGGGACGATCAGAAAATCAATGGCTTAAGCACTCTCAGCGGGGAGAGCCGTCCGGGACGTAAGTTCCAACCCTATTTGTGCGAATTTGCTTGTGACAACAGGAGCCGAAAGGATTAGAGTACACCTCAAATGAATGGATGGACAAGGAGGCTCTTTGCGACTTTCCCTTTTCAGACTAAAACAGTCGCCGCCGCTTTTTTGATAGCGGTCTTTTCGCTTGCCTCCCTGGCTGCACGGGCAGAGTCAGCACGGACTTTGCGCGGCCATGTGCCGGAAGTCGTAAGCCGTTTGCGGCCATTGGCGGACATCGACGACCGGACCAATCTCCAACTGGCGGTGGGCCTGCCTTTGCGCAACAAGGGGGCATTGACCAATTTCATCCAGGACCTCTACCGTCCCGGCAATCCCAAGTTCCATCGCTACCTGACTTCGTCGCAGTTTACTGAGCAATTCGGGCCTGCTCTGGCGGATTACCAAAAGGTCATGGATTATTTAACCTCGCACGGTCTCACAGTGACCGCGATGCATCCTAATCGGATGGTGGTCGATGTCGCCGGCGCGGCAGCGGATGTGGAAAAGGCCTTTCACGTTCACTTGCGGGCTTACCAGCATCCGACCGAGAAGCGAAAATTCTTCGCACCGGATACCGAGCCTTGGGTCAACGCGGATGTGCCGGTGCTCGATGTCATGGGCCTGGATAATTACGTCGTGCCTCACCCTGCGGACTTGCACCGAACAGAGGCCGGCGGAAACAGCGGCGCAATCGTCACCAATTTTGCCGAACAAGGTTCGGGGCCACAGGGACTCTACATTGGGAATGATTTTCGCACGGCCTACGTTCCGGGTGTGACCAACACCGGGGCCGGGCAGTACATCGGGCTGGTCGAGTTTGGTCCCTATTGGACCAATGACATCCACACCTACGAAGTCACGGCCGGCCTATCTACGAACATCGTTGTCTCCAACGTTTTTCTGGACGGCGTGACCGAGCCGCCCTCTGTCGGAACTGATGCCGGCGAGCAGGCGATAGATATTGAGATGTCCATTTCCATAGCGCCGGGCGCCACTGTGATCTATTACGGCGGAAACATTGTGGATGACATTTACAGCAGGATTGCTTCGGATAATCTCGCCAAACAAATCAGTTGTTCCTTCGGCTTTGGCATCGATTTCACAACCGAGCAGCTTTACCAGGAATTCGTGGCGCAGGGGCAGAATTTCTTCGTCGCCTCGGGAGACGGCGGGGCTTTAGTCGGCACGATTAATCCGCCCGCTGCCGAGCCTTACATCACCGTTGTCGGCGGCACCGCCTTGTACACAGCTAGTCCCGGCGGCGCGTGGTCAGGCGAACTGACCTGGGCGGGAAGCGGTGGTGGTGTGAGCACTTTTTACGCTATTCCCGATTATCAGCAAGACATCGATATGGCTCCCCTGCAAGGTTCGAGCACCATGCGGAATTTTCCAGATGTAGCCATGATGGCGGACATTGCTATTTTCATTGCCGCCAACAACAAGACTGGCGCCGTCGGCGGCACCAGTTGTTCAAGCCCGCAATGGGCCGGTTTTTACGCGTTGGCCAATCAGCAGGCCGCCAGCCTCGGCCAGCCGCCGCTCGGATTTTTTAATCCCGCGCTTTACGCCCTCGGCCAGTCGGCCAATTACACCGAGTGCTTTCACGACATCACCTCTGGGAATACGACCAATTCCAACAGCGGCCCCGAAAAATTCTTTGCGGCCAGCGGCTATGACCTTTGCACCGGTTGGGGCAGTCCGAACGGCAGCAATTTGATCAACGCGCTGACGGGTGTCGGAACGAACGATTTTTTGTTGTACGCCAATCCGGTGGCGCTCAACCTCACCATTGGCGGCAGCGGCACGGTCCTGGTGACAGACCAGCCCATGAATGGGTTTGCAGGCAGCGTCAGCCTTTCCGTCAGCGGCCTTCCTGCTGGCGTCACCGCTTCGTTTAGCTTGGGCTCGACGACCTCCACCAGCATCCTCACCTTGGCGGCGAATAGCGCGGCCTCGCCGGGAGCCTATACGATCACCCTGAACGGTGTTTCCGGCAGCATCGCGCATACGGTTGCCCTGACCGTAAACCTCATGGGCCAGACGCCGGGATTCTCCCGAGTCAATCTTGCCTCGGCCTTCAACATTGCCGCCATACACACGGATGGCTCCACTTTCAGCGGAGGGGCCGACGGCGGTGGCAACGCCTATTCGGCAAATCTTCTCGGATCGGCGCTTAGTTGGAACGGATGCCTGTTCACCGAAGGTGCAGCCAACGTGAATGATGCGGTGCAATGTTCCGGGCAGACGATTTCGTTGCCTTCGGGTAAGTTTTCGTCTTTGCAGATTCTGGCGGCGGCGGTTGGTGGCGCACAAATGTCGCAGCCGTTCGTGGTTACTTACACGGACGGCTCTACTTCTGTTTTCTTCCAAAGCCTGAGCGATTGGACAACGCCGCAAAGCTTCCCCGGTGAAGCAGTCGCCGCCGTGACAACCTATCGCGACACCGGGGGCGGCGCCAAAGACACCGTTACCGGGGCATTCATCTATGGCTATTCTTTCGGGCTTAATAACACCAAAACAGTGCAAAGCATCAGGCTCTCTGGCGATGGCAGCGTTCTGGTGTTCGCCATGACGTTGGCGAATGATTTCACGCTCTACGGGCCGCCCTCTTCCCTAGTTTTGACAGCCGGTGGAACGTCCGCCTTCTATCTGGTGTCCGGCCCGATCAATGGCTTCAGCGGCAGCGTCAATTTGACCGCCTCGGGTCTTCCACCCGGCGTCACGGCCTCGTTCACGCCTTCGGCATCGTCCAGTTCAAGCATCGTGAAGCTGACCGCCAATTCCGCGGCGCAGCCCGTCAATACAAACGTCGTGCTGACCGGAATGCTTGATGGACTGACCCACAACATTACCGTGAGCCTGTCTGTCATGACGCCTATTCCGAGTACGACGGCGGTGAATCTGGCCTCCTCTTTCAATCTCGACGGCATTTATAACGACGGCGCGACCTTCAACACCAACGGCGGCCTCGATGGCTTGGGCAATGCCTATTCGGCAAATTTGCTTGGTTCCTCGCCGAACTGGAATGGCAGCCTGTTCAATCTCGGCGCGGCGGGATCGTCCGATGCTGTCCAATGCGCTGGCCAAACCATCGCGCTGCCTGCCGGGCAATTCACCGGATTGCTGCTTTTGGGCGCAGCCATCAATGCCAACCAGCCCAACCAAATTTTTCAGATCAATTACACTGACGGCACTTCCGCTACTGTGAACCAAAGCATCAGTGTTTGGACGCAATCGCAAGGTTACGCCGGCGAATCCGTCGCCCTTGCCACCGCACACGTCGATACGAGCGGCGGGACGAACAATACTGAAGTCTCCGCGAATATTTACGGCTATGTCCTGCCGCTAAACGACTCCAAGACCGTGAAGAATATCACGCTTCCAGATAATTCCGACGTCGTCGTGCTGGCCATGACTTTAGCCAACGCGCCCACGGCGGTTTCGCTGGCGTCCGCCTTCAATCGCGCCGGCATCCATACCGATGGCGCAAGTTATTCAGGAGGAGGATTGGACGGCGGCGGCTACGCATACTCGGCCACGCTGCTTGGTCCGTCGCAGGTTTGGGACGGCGTGCAATTCAAATTTGGACCGCCCAACGTCAATGATGTCATCGCGTGCAACGCCCAAACCATCTCACTGCCGGCGAATCGTTACACCACATTGCTTATACTGGCAACCGGTGTCGAAGCCGCCCAATCCTCCCAGACCTTCACTGTCACTTATACAGATGGCACCGTGACGCCCATGGTTCAAAGTCTCAGTGACTGGGTCAATGTGACCGGCTATTCGAATCAATTCGTCGCGGTTACGATGCCATACCGTCTCTTCAGCAACGGGAGCGGCAGTTCCGCCACGACCCATGTGTTCGGTTATTTGCTTCCGCTCAACAACACTAAAACGGTTAGGAGTCTCAGGCTGCCCGACAACGACGACAACGTCGAAGTGCTGGCGGTCGCGTTAGCCAATACGCCGCTTCCCGCTTCGCTCCAGGCTTATTACAACCGCGCCGGCATCTTTACGGATGGGACCAAGTTCACGACGCCAGGACTTGATGGCGATGGCAACGCTTTGTCTGCAACCCTTCTCGGCCCTTCGGACACCTGGCTCAACGCATTCTTTGAATTCGGCCAGCCCAACGTCACCAATGTGATCAGCGCCGCGGCTCAAACCATCGCGCTGCCGCAGGGGCAGTATTCGGACTTGCTCATGCTGGCTTCGTGCGTCAACAGCCGGCAATCCAGCCAGAGTTTTACAGTCCATTATACCAATGGCTCGACCGCCTCCTTCACTTTCAATATGAGCGACTGGGCTGTGCCTCAGCACTTCGGCGGCGAAACCACGGTCGTGGCGATGGGGTACCGTGATTCCAACGGTGGGTCGAAAGTCAGCCCGCCGGTCAACGTCTATGGTTATTCGATGGCCTTGAATGGCAACAACGTTGTCCAAAGCCTCACGTTGCCCAACAACGGCAATGTCGAAGTGCTGGCCATAACCCTGTCCAATTACACCGCCGCCTTGCCAGAAGCGCCCGCCATCGTCACGCAGCCGGAAAGCCTTACTGTGACTAACGGCAGCCCGGCCACTTTTGCCGTCTCGGCCACCGGCAGTCCGACACTCACTTACCAATGGCAAATCAACGGAACCAATCTCACCGACGGCGGCAGCATTGCCGGTTCCTCCACAGCGACATTGAACTTAAACCCGGCCGACGCGACCAACGCCGGCAGTTATGATGTGATTGTCGCTGACACCTACGGCAGCGTGACCAGCAGCGTTGTGACATTAAACGTCGTTTTCTCTTTCCAATCCGCCGTGCAGAACAGCGATGGCAGCGTCAGTTTTTCCTGGTTGACCACGCCGGGGGTGCCGTACCAGGTGCAATACACGACTAACCTGGCTGCCACCAATTGGATAAACCTCGGCGCAGCCATTGTTGCGTCCAACATTTTGACCACGGCTTCCGATACCAACGAAATCGATCCGCAACGATTTTACCGCATCATCCAGCAGTAAGGGAGGAGTGGGAAGTTGTGTAAAGTCGAAGCTTGTGAACTTTTGACTTCGGGATGCCCCGTCTTTAAACCGCCACTTTCTCCGGCTCAGTCTGGCTCACCTCTTTTACACCGGCTCTGCCGGGGCCGCTGCGTTCGACGCGGCTGAATAGATTGTAGCGGCTGTCAAAAAGAAATTGGAGCCAAAGCCGCATATAGGAATTATGGTACTTGAGGGTATCGTAAAACTCCGGCGCCATCGCTCTCAGCTTGGGCAAACGGTTCCAGGGAATGACAGGAAAATCGTGATGCTCGTTGTGATAGCCGACATTCAACGTCAGCAGGTTCAACCCCCCGTAATAACTGAAGGTTTCCTGCACCGGGTCCAGAGTGTAATGCTCTTGTATCCAGCGCGCGCCCACCGGATGGAATCCCACCGAGAAAAAGAACGATGCCACCAGGTAGAGCATCCCGTTGGCGCCGCAGAAATAAAGGATGCTCGCGTCAAATACAAGGATGCAGGCGAGATTGACCCAGGTCCATCGATTCATGAGCTTGATCGCTTTCAAACGCGGCGGTCTCGTCAGTTGGAAAAAGGGGAAGAAAAATTCCCACACGGCCTTGCCGAAAAAGCCGTTGCCAATCAGGCGCGCTTCCCATCGGCTGGCCAGGTCCGCATCGTTATGGTAGTCGCCCTGGTGAGAGTGATGTTTGAGATGATACGTGCGGAAGCCCATCGCCGCCGGGAAGGTGTTGGGCAGATCGGCGACGATGGCCGCCCAACGATTCAAGTTGCGATTTTGAAAAATAAGATTGTGGGTGGATTCGTGAATAACGACATCCAGCGCGTGATTGGCAAATGCGCCGATGCACCATCCCAAAATAAGGCTTAACCACCAATGGCCCAGGCCCAGCCGTCCCATTTCCCACGCAATGGCGACCTGAAAAAGGACAATGGCGGACAGGATGGCGCCGGTCCAGGGATTGCGTCCGAACAATTTTTTTACCTCCGGATGGGCCGCCAAAATGCGGCGCGTCCTTTCAGGATGAGGTTGATCTACTTCAGTTTGAAAAAAATTCCCGGTCACCGAACCTACTATACTTGGCCAGTTTTGCCTTGCAATCGAATTTGACACTTAAAATTAACACGGGTACACTCCTCCTAATTGGGACCGCCCCTCAAAGAGACACTTTATGAATGACGTGAACATTGGCTCACTGGATGACGATTTCATGCCCGTTGTTGGGGCCTCGTCCGAAGGACCGGCCGCGGGACAAATCGAGCAAGCTGCTCGCGAGATCCCCGACGACATTCGCCGCCGCATTACCGCTCTCCATAAAATCACGTTTTGGACCCGGATGAAACTCCTGGCCCTGCTCGCCATCTGGGGTGGTTGCGCGGCCCTGGCCATCAATATCCATTCGCTTTGGGTCCGGTTGCCTTGCTGGATTATCATTGGGTTCGTCTTGCATTCGCTGGGTGTTTTCATGCACGAGGGCGCGCACGGTTCCCTCTTCCGCAAGCCTTGGCTGGATCGTCCCATTGGTTTTCTCTGCGGTCTGCCGGTTTTCTTCTCTTGCAGCAGCTATCGCGCAACGCACTTGCTGCATCACCGATTTGAGAACACGCCGCGCGATCCCGATAATCTTGAGGCGAATTTTCCAAACCGAACGGCGCGCGCGATACTGTATTATTCGTGGTTCCTCATTGGCATGCCGGCCTACATCATTTCGGTAACATTCACCGGGCCGTTTCGCGCACAAGGCTGGGGGAACAAAGTCGCTTGCGTCGTTGAGCCATTGCTGATCGCGGCATTTTACACAGTCCTGTTCACGCTCTCGTCGCGCTATCATTTCGGCGACCTGCTGGCGAACGGGTGGGCTTGGGCTTTGCCCTTTGCGGTGCTTGTGGCCAACTTTCGCGGCCTGGCCGAGCACACGCAGCTCTGGCATGGGGACCCACCCGACCCGTACCATTCGACCCGCTCGCTGGTGAGCAATCGCTGCATCGCCTTTTTCTTCAACAACCAAAACCATCATTTGGAACATCATTTGTTTCCGGCGCTGCCATGGGACGCGTTGAGCAAAGCGCACCGGCTGCTGCAACCCGTTTACGAGGAACGGGGAGCAGCCGTCGCCAAAGGTTATCTTTCCTGGATGGCCGATGCCCTCCGTTACGGGCCCAACCGCACCTTAAGCTACCGCCAGAAACAGTCCGTGCTGGACAATAATACCAAAGAGCGGTGATAGCTTGGAGACATTTCTTCTTAGTCATTTCCTATTGCAGTCCCAATTATATATGGTCGTATGGTTATGTTAAAGGCGCTGTGGCGCCGTGTTTTTTGACATAACAGAGCCGATGTCCAAATCGCGCACCGGTCGAACCGTTGAACCAAAGGCTGCGGCTGCTTTATTAGTTTTGCAGGCGGAAAAACTTTGTGCCGGTCGCGGGGCTGATGGTGACAGATTTGGTGGTGCCATTGTCGTTGGTGAGTCCGCCAAAATTCGCCCAGCCGGGGGCGAGGAGGTTTCCATTTTGTTGCAGTATGTAGCCTGTTGACGGTGATGGCCAGGAAACAGTCACGCCGGCGCCTGATCCCGCGATTTGCAGGGACGGCGCGCTCAAGACCACACCAATGCTAAAAATGACGCCGCCGCCGCCGGGCCCGCCCATGTCTGTGACGCCGAACAATCCAGCGCTCGAAAGCAACACACTGCCGTAAGGCGTGCTCCCATCGGTCCGGGCGAAATTATGGAGAACCATAAAACCCGTTCCGTCCAAATTCATTTGAAAGACGGTGCCAAAACCCCGAGTTCCGCCATATGAAGTCGTTCCGAAGAGAGCGGTGCCGGAAATGACCACCGGCGCTTCCGAATTGCCGCCGTCAGTGTAGGCAAAATTATGAAGGTTGGTAAAACCGGTGCCGTCGGTGTTGAGCCTGAAGGCTGTGCCAAATCCGGAAATCCCACCGGTGTAAGTCGTGCCATAGAGCGTAGTGCCGGAGATCGCCAAACTGGCGTCAGGGCTGGTGCCATCGGATACTGTGAAATTGTGCAAAACTCGGAAAGAAGAGCCGTCAGCGTTGAGGCCGAAAACTATGCCTGAGCCGAAACCGCCGCCTTCGGTAGTAGTTCCAAACAACGTGTTCCCGTCCGTGGCCAAACCGCCTTGCGGATAGGCGCCGTCCGTGTTGCCAAAATCATGGGTGAACGGATTCTCGCTGATGGAGGGAAAATTCATCAGAACGGCAAAGCCGCTGCCATCGGTATTGATTTTGAAAATCGTGCCGTAGTCTGACGCGCCTCCATTAAATGTCGTTCCGTAAAGGGTGCTGTTCGACAGCAGGAGTCCGGCGTACGGAGCAGAACCGTCGGCGCTTCTAAACTCATGAAGAGTGTCCACTCCGCTCCCATCCGTGGCGACAGCGAAGATCGTTCCTTCGTCACTGTTGCCGCCGCTATAGGTCGTGCCGTAGAGCATGGAACCGGACAGCACCAAAGTGCCGTAGGGTTTGCTTCCGTCGGTGCTGCCATTGAAACTGTGAATGGTGGTAAACCCATGCCTTATGGCGTTGATCTGGAACACTGTGCCTTGCTGGGCCGAGCCGCCAGCGGACGCTGTTCCATACAATATGCTGTTAGACCAGAGCAATCCACCGTAAGGATTGGCTCCATCCGACCCGCCATCGAACGAGTGGAGAGATTCGAAGCCGGTGCCATCAGTCTGCACCTGAAAGACGACGCCCTCGCCCTCCGTGCCGCCGAAAGCGGTAGTCCCGTAGAGCGTACCGCCTGAAATCGCCACGCCGGCGTAAGGATTGCCCCCATCACCGGCGCCGGTGAAATTGTAAAGGTTGGTGAAACCACCGCCATTGGTATTGATGCCAAAGACAGTCCCAAATCCCGGGCCACCGCCTGCTTCGGTAGTTCCGTAAAGGGTACTTCCCGACAAAACCAGCCCGGCGTAGGGACTCGACCCGTCTGGACCGCTAAAATTGTAAAAATTGGTGAAACCGCTGCCATCCATCGCCATGGCGAAAACGTCGCCAAGCCCATTGAGGCCGCCTATGGTAGTAGTTCCATAAAGCATATCGCCCGAAGCCACTAATTGGGAGTAGGGACTGCCGCCATCGCTGAAGCTAAAACTATGAAGATTGGTGAAACCACCGCCGCTCATGTTGATTCCAAAAACGGTCCCGTAATCCGAAGGGCCGTATTGGGAAGTAGTGCCGTAGAGCATGCCGCCGGACAATACCAGAGGAGCTTCTGGACTTGAGCCGTCGATGTCATAAATAAAACTATGGAGAACATGGAAGCCGGTACCGTCGGTGTTTACTTTAAAAATTGTGCCGTCGCCATTGATTCCGCCGCTGGTAGTCGTTCCGTACAAACTATTGCCCGACAATGCCAAGCCGGCGATCGGAAATGATCCATCGCTGGATTGAAAACTGTGAAGACTGGTCACGCCGGAACCGTCCGCGTTCACGCTAAACACTTCGCCCACTCCGGCCGAGCCGCCGGAATATGTCGTGCCATACAGGACGCCGCCAGCCGAAACCAGAGTCGAGTAAGGCGCGTTGCCGTCGGTGCCATGGCCGGTGAAATCGTAAAGGTGGGAAAATCCGCTGCCGTCCTGGTTGATTTCGAAAACGCCGCCGCCGTTGCCACTACCGCCACCGCTGAGGGTCCCATAAAGGACAGCACCTGGACCCGCGGTCAAACCGCCATAAGGATTTGATCCCGGAAGCTCAACAAAGTTGTCCAGCACGGTTAAGTCAGTTCCGTCGGTGTTGATCTTGTAAACGGTGCCGCTCCCGGCCAGACCGCCATCTTGAGTCACACCAAAAAGCGTGCCGCCTGAAAGCGTCAAACCGTAGGGATCCTCTCCGTCAACGGTGTAATCAAAATTCTGTAAATTTGTAAAACCGGTCCCGTCTGTATTGATCTGGAAAAGCGTGCCACTCTCAAAGGTGCCCCCGCCAGAAGCGGTCCCATATAAGGTACTGCCGGACAAAACCATGGATGAATAAGGATTGGAGCCATCGGTATAATCGAAATCGTGGAGATTGGTAAAGCCGCTCCCGTCCGCCTGGATTGCAAATATCGTTCCATAGTCGTTGCTGCCGCCTTCTGCGGCCGTTCCATAGAGAGTGCTGCCTGAAACAACCAGGCCGCCGAATGGTTCTCCTCCATCGTTGCCTCCCGTAAAATTATATAGATTGCTGAAAACGGTACCGTCCGTGCTCACAGCGAAGATTGCCCCGTAACCGAAAAGGCCTCCGTTCTCGGCCGTTCCATAAAGCATGCTTCCGGACAGGACCAGGCCAGAGATCGGATTTGAACCGTCCCCATTCGTATCGCCAGTGGACCCGTTGTAAACAGTCGCGGAAAAACTCTTAAGTATAGAAAAGCCGGTTCCATTGGCGTTGATTGAAAACACCGTGCCACTTTCTGAGGCTCCGCCAAATGCTGTCGTCCCGTATAAAACGCCGCCGGAGAGCGTCAGAGTGCCCTCGGGATATTGGCCATCCGAATAATTGAAATCGTGCAAGTTGGTAAAACCGCTGCCATCGGTCTGGAGCGCAAACACTGTGCCAGCGCCGCTGCTGCCCCCCTCATAGGCAACTCCATAGAGGGTGGTTCCAGACAATACCAACCCGGCGTAAGGATACGATCCATTTCCGCTGTTGAAGGTAAAGATGTTGCTGGCGCCTGTGCCATCGCTGTTCACGCGAAACACGGTCCCGACGGTATTTGGGCCGCCATATTCCGTGGTTCCGTAGATGCCGCCGCTCGCATCGATCACCGGGGCGCCGACTGGTTCCCCGCCAGCCACGCCGAAGCTTTTCAGAATTGAAAATGGCTGAGCCGTCAAATGCGGTACCGCAAAGAACACAACTCCCGAGCACACAAGATTACGCCAGAGCTTCGAGGGATTCATATATTTTGCTTGTTTTATTTATGCTACAGTTAAGAACGGTTTATAATTCAGTGGACGACATATCGCCCGCTCGTTCAAGAAAAATTGTCACCACACTTTCCTTTTGATTGCCAGGCGCGGCACTCTATTCTTAAGCAACATGAAAGTTAGGGAAGGCATTGAACTGACGCGAACGGATATTACCGGGCTGGCAGTGGATGCCATCGTCAATGCGGCCCATACTTCGCTTCTTGGCGGCGGCGGTGTGGATGGAGCCATCCATCGCGCGGCAGGGGCAGAATTGCTGGCCGAATGCCGCGTCCTTGGCGGATGTCCGACCGGCCCGGCCAGAATTACCAAGGGCTATCGGTTGCCGGCGAAATTTGTCATCCACACGCCCGGGCCTGTCTGGGGTGAAGAAAGTGGGGCCGAGGCGAAATTGTTGGCTTCGTGCTATCGCGCCTGCTTTGCGTTGGCCCGACAGAATGCTGTCAAGGCGATTGCATTTCCGGCCATCAGTTGCGGTGTTTACGGATATCCCGTTGCCGATGCCGCTCTTATTGCGGTGCGAGAAGCACGCGCCGCCCTGGTGAGCACGGATGGGTTGGAGCGCATCATCTTCTGCTGTTTTATTGAAGAAGTTTTTCGCGCTTACGAAAGGGCCATCGAATCTTGAAAGCGCCAATTCTCATTGACTCGCGACAGTGCAAAGCGCGGAGCTATTGGAACTATTTGTCATGACGACACTGCACACCGGCAAATTCCTGGCCCTGATCAAAGAAGGTCATTGGGAATACGTGGACCGCGTCAATGCCACGGGTTCCGTGCTCATTTTGGCCGTCACAGCGGACCAAAGAATTCTGCTGGTGGAACAATATCGCATTCCAGTTCACGCGCGCACGATTGAACTTCCGGCCGGAATTATCGGCGACGAGCCGGGCAGTTCAAACGAATCTCGCGGCGTTGCGGCGAGACGCGAGTTGCTGGAGGAAACCGGTTATGCCGCCGAGCATATGGAGGAGATCACCACCGGCGCGGCTTGCAGTGGACTGACTTCGGAACGGACGACTTTGTTTCGCGCTTCGGGGCTGCTTCGCACCGGAAAAGGAGGCGGCGTCGAGCACGAGGAAATCATCGTCCATGAAGTTCCGCTGGTTGAAGCGACCGCGTGGTTGAAGAAAAAAGCCGAAAGCAGCCTTTTAATCGATCCCAAGGTCTATGCCGGACTTTTCTTCGCCACGCAAAAACTATGAGATGCCAACGATGTTTCGCGATTCGAACTACTCCGCCGCAGCCGGTGGCAGATCGATCTGCCGATGGGTGCGCGCCGATTCGCGCGCGGCATCCAGAATCTCTGTGACGACGAGGTTTACGCCCAAAGACGACAGGCCGGACGGCTGGATTTCGCCCCGCACCACTGCCGCAAGATAAGAAAGTTGATCGCGCATGGGACTGTCCGCTGGCGGCGCGGGCAATTGAAGCTCGGTTTCGTCACCGTGGCCTTTGCGGATGCGCAACAAATCCTTCTGCGGCGCCAGGGCATAACCGGTGGTGCCGTAAATCTCCATGTCCTTGCGCGAAAATGGCCAATTCCACGAAGCCTGGATGATTCCCTGCGCTTTGGGATAAGTCACAACTATGGTCGCTTCATCCTCGACTTTGGGATAGACGTTGGGCTTGATCTGCTGTGTGACCGCGAAGATCGATGTGGGGCGCTGATCTCCCATTAGCCAAGTCATAAGATCGGCCCCATAACAACCGAAGTCCGGCAGCGCGCCGCCGCCGTTCAGCACTGGGTCTGTCAGCCATTTGAGGAAAGTCTCCGAGCAACCGATTTCTCTCGGCCCTTGATGGCCGTCATGCACGACGATTTTGCGCAAGTCGCCGATGTCATGCTCCTCGTGCACCAATTTGTAGGCAGTCTGGCTGGAGCGATACCAAGTCGTTTCGTAGTTGACAATGACTTGGATCCCGCCGGACTTGGCGGCTGCCTGGATCGCACGCGCCTCGGCCATATTAACCGCCAGCGGTTTCTCCATCATGACGTGAATGTGCAACGGCGCGCACTGTTCCACCGCGCGTTGATGGTCCAGAGTGGTGGTGAAAATTGCCGCGGCATCCACGTTGGTCTTGGCCAGCAGCGACTCCAGATTCGTGTAAAATAAATGGCTATCGATCTGAAACCGATTGGCGTAGGAAGCCGCCAATTCAACGTCCGGCTCGACGATGCCGACCAGTTGAACATCCGAACGATTTCGCACCAGCGGAATGAACCCATAGGCGTGATCATGCACCAAGCCGATCATGGCAACGTGAACGGGCGGTTTGGCCTCCTGCGCCCAAACGATGTTCATCGAGACGAAAAGGCTGACAAAAAGGAGAAATCTCTTCATGGCTGGCAAAGAGTATCAGCCGACAGTTGCTTTTCAATGGATTTCGCTGTCGCTCAGTGTATGGCCTGCCGTAACATTCGCCTCCCTCGAAGGAGGGATGACGGGGCAGGGGACTTTCCGTTTAATGCGAGCGTCAGCAGGAACCAAGACAATGTGAAAGCTCAAATACGCCTAGCCCGCAGAGGATTCACGTTGATTGAGCTGTTGGTGGTGATCGCCATCATTGCAATTCTGGCCGCCATGTTGCTGCCCGCGTTGAGCAAGGCCAAGGTCAGCGCCCAGGAGACCAGTTGCCTCAGCAACACCAGACAAATCGGCCTGGGCTTCATGATGTATGCCAGTGACAACAAGGATTTTCTGCCACCTTTGAATACGGGCAGCTACAACCTGGGAACTCTGACCTCGAACTGGTGGTGCAGAATTCTTAGCAATGGCAGATACGTCACTAGCATCTCGATCTCAAACAAGGTCTGGCGCTGTCCGGCGGTGCTCAATGGGGACATCGAAGCCGGCACGGTCGCCTATTTTCAATCTCCTTGTGAAGGCTACGGCCCGTCGGAAGGCAACACAGACACTGAGGGTATCATTCGTTACGCCGTGGCCGACAATCGCAGCCCGTTGGGCAGCATTAAATTGACTGAATTGAAACGACCGGGACAAATCTGGATGATCGGCGATGTGGGAGATCCCAAAAGGAATGGCGGCGTGGACCAATTGCCCACGGGTGGTTATTACACGGATATCACAACCAAACAGCCGCTCCCAACCTCAGGATGGACTACCGATCCTTCATATAAGCAACCTGCCTGCCGGCATGCCTTCCGCGCCGTCTTCGTGTTTTGCGACGGCCATGCCGAGCATTGGAGATGGTCCGATTTGCGAGCCGATCGCAACGATGTCTTTGCCATAAACTCCTATTGAAGGACCATCGATGGGATTATGGTCTTTTACCAAACGTACGTTCCAACTGCTCCGGCATTTAACGTGGACTCCGCTTCTTTGCCTCGGTATCGGATAGTAAAGGTCTTCGGTGATGGATCACTGTTAAGGACCAATAATATCTTTTGGCCAGTTGGGGTCTTGAAAGCGACGTTGGGAAGGGATGGCAGGTAATTGGAAGCGATTCGAACGGAACCAGGCCGAACGAATTTCGCGGCATGTGCCATGACATAGTAACCAGCATTACGCAAAACCTTGCTGCCATCAATCGTAATGGCCCCCTGACAACGGTCGCATCCGCCCCGGTCCGTGTGCGGTTCGTAATTGGAGTCTGAAGCGAGATTCCACTCCAGGACGTTGCGGCTCCAGTTGCGGGTCGCGCCAATGACCAGGTTCTTGATGTGATCGTCCAGGCTTCTTTTGAAATCTGAATGGGATCCCATCCATTGTTCGGTAAAATAAAGGGCCTTGTCCGGGTGCGCCCGGTGGACGGCCGAGAGCGCTTCAATGCGGCCCGCGTAGAGATGAAATGCGGAGCCATCCACGTACTTGTTGGCTGCGGGATCCTCCAAAATGGAAATCGGATATTCAGGATGGTCGCAGTTGTGATCGTACAAGATGATTTTGGTCCCGATTCCTTCATTGTGGAAAGTCGGACCAAGGTAACCTTTGATGAAGGCAGCTTGTTCCTTCGCCGACATAACCATGCTCGGGTTGTTATTCGGGTTCAATGGCTCATTCTGGACGGTGATAGCGTCAATTCTAATGCCCTTCGCCTTCATGCCATCGACGTATTTCACAAAATACTGGGCGTATGCTGCATAGAACTCTGGTTTTAGGCTCCCGCCGCGCGTATCGTGGTTGTCCTTCATCCAAGCGGGAGCGGACCAGGGCGAACCCAAAATCTCTATGTCTGGAGAAATCGCCAGGATTTCTTGGAGCACAGGGATCACAGCCGTCTCGTCAGGGGCCAGGTTGAACTTCTCCATGTTTGGGTCCGTCTGGCCAGCAGGCAAATCGTCGTACGAAAACGGGCGCGAATCCAAATCCGAAGCCCCGATGCTGACACGCAAATAACTAATGCCGACATGGGCGCCCTCAGTGTCGAAAAGTTCCTTCAGCAACGCGGTCCGCTCAGCAGGATCCATGCGAATCAAGTGATCCGCACTGCCGCCAGTGAGACAGCAACCAAAGCCGTCGATGGTTTGGAGGGTCTCGGTCTCATTTACTTCAATGGTCGGGTTTCCGCTTGCCCTCGTGCCAAACGGAAGAGGGGGGGTCTGCTCCTTAAACAAGATGGAACGGTCCGGATCAGTTAACCACAAATGCACTTGGGCGAATCCGTGGGTCGTCCCCAAAAGGAAGGCCAGAGAGAGGACTTTCAGTGGACATTGCAGAATCCGTGCATGCATGATTATAAAAAGCTATTGCTTTTAGGCGATAACAGGCATCCCTCAAACGAGGGATGAAAGGCTTCGACCAAATGGTTTAACATGATCGTCCGATTAACTTTATGTTCCGACATTTAAGGCCCCAACAGCCGACCATGAACCGTAGCTATTCGCCGGTTCGGCGAGGCGCCGGCGCAGCCACCATATACGCGCTTTCCTGTATGGGAAGCATTTTGGCCGCGTCCATCCTTTCGCTTTGGCAGGCTGAAGCAGCTCAGTCTTCGGATTATGATCAACAGGCGAAGGCTTTGCTGGCCCAAATGACGCTCGAGGAAAAAGTCGGCCAGATGACTCAGACGGATTTGGACGCCATCAAGCATGACAAATCCGACGTTCAGAAGTATTTTCTTGGTTCCATCCTGAGCGGCGGCGGTCACTCGCCCGCAGAGTGCGATGCCAAAGGCTGGCTGAAAGCGTGTGAGGACTTGCGTTCGCAGGCGTTGCAAACAAGGCTGAAAATCCCGCTGATTTATGGGATCGATGCCGTTCACGGCCACAACAACGTCGATGGCGCTGTCATATTTCCTCACAACATCGGATTGGGAGCCACTCGCGATCCGGCACTCGTCGAGAAGGCGGCGCGCGTGGTCAAGGAAGAGGTTGCGGGCACGGGGATTCAGTGGGCGTTTGGCCCGTGCATCGCCGTGGCGCGACATGAGCAATGGGGCCGCACTTACGAAAGTTTCGGGGAATCTCCGGATTTGGTCGCTGAAATGGGCACGGCTGTCATTGAGGGTTTTCAAGGGAAGGACTTATCGGAGCCTGGCTCCATTTTGGCCTGCGCCAAGCACTTTGTGGCCGACGGTGGAACGGTGAACGGCGTGGACCAGGGTAATGCAGTCTGTGACGAGGCCGCGTTGCGCAAGGTCTATTTGTCGCCGTATATCGCGGCAATCAAGGCCGACGTGGGCTCGATCATGGTTTCCTACAGCAGTTGGAATGGCACTAAAATGTCCGAAAACAAATATCTCCTTACCGATGTGCTCAAAGGGGAACTGGGATTCAAAGGATTTTTGATCTCCGATTGGGCCGCTATCGACCAACTTTCGCCCAATTACAAATGGGACGTAGCTGCCTCGATTAACGCAGGGCTCGACATGATCATGGTTCCTTTCGGTCCCGGACAAACTAACAATTATGTGCAGTTCATCGAGGATCTCAAAGAGTCGGTAGCGGAGGGAAAAATTCCAATGTCGCGGATCGATGATGCGGTCTCCCGGATTTTACGCGTTAAATACCAAATGGGTCTGTTTAACGAGTCGCAGCCCGACCCGCAATTGACCGCCGCCATCGGCTGCGCAGAACATCGGGAAGTGGCCCGCGAATGTGTCCGAGAATCGTTGGTATTGTTGAAGAATGCCAACCATTCCTTGCCCTTATCCAAGAGTCTGAAACACTTGCACGTTGTAGGGCGGGCGGCCGATGACATTGGCATTCAATGCGGCGGATGGACCATCAGTTGGCAAGGGCAGGCAGGCCCTGTTACTCATGGCGGTACAACTATTCTGACGGCGGTTCGCCACACCGTTGGTCCCGACACGGAAGTGACCTATTCGGCGACCGGTGAAGTGCCTCACGGCGTGGATGCAGTTTTGGTCGTTGTCGGGGAGATGCCGTATGCCGAAGGGCAGGGCGACAGCCAGGACTTGAGGCTCTCTGCGGAAAATCAATCTCTCATTACCAAAGCCAGGGAAAGCGGAGCGCCGGTGATCACGGTGCTGATTTCTGGACGCCCTTTGGTTCTTGATTCTGCGTTGGACCGGAGCGACGCCGTCGTCGCGGCTTGGTTGCCAGGCAGTGAAGGTGAAGGTGTTGCTGATGTGTTGTTCGGCGATTACAAGCCCACCGGAAAGCTGCCGCGCGCATGGCCTCTCAATAACGAGCAAGTCGCAGCCACTGTCCAACCCGGGAAGCCACTCTTCCCATTTGGCTTTGGCCTGAGTTACTCAACCCTATCGACAAAAAGCGCCACGGCAAACGTCGAAGGCGCGCCTACAGGTGAATAATTCCACGCTGGATGGCCGCAGTCACCGCTTCCGTCCGGTCTTCCACCTGGAGTTTGCCAAAGACACTTTTTAAATGGTCTTTGACGGTGTGCTCGGAAATACTAAGATGCTCGCCGATCTGCTTATTGGCCAGGCCCTTTACCAAGAGCTGCAGCACTTGCACTTCACGCTGCGTTAATTCTTCGAATAATTTCCGAGACGCCAACCTCTTGGCGATCTCTTTGGGAATCCATCGCTGGCCGCCCGCCACGGCTTGAATCGCAGGAATTAACTCCTGGCCCGTGGCGTTTTTCAAAACGTACCCCTGCGCGCCGGCTTGCAACGCCTTGTAGATGTCGGTGTCCCCGTCAAAAGTAGTCAGCATGAGAACGCGCGCATTCGGATCCTGGCTGTGAATCTCGACAGTGGCCTCGATTCCATCTTTAATCGGCATCCGCAAGTCCATCAACACAAGATCGGGCTTATGCTTCGAGAAGAGATCCACCGCCTGATTGCCGTCCGCTGCTTCGCCCACAATTGCCATGTCAGGTTCCGTGTTGACCAATGCGATCAAACCCATGCGGACAATGAAATGGTCGTCCGCAACCAGGATGCGGATTTTACTTTCTCTTTTCATACTGCCATCTGCGGTTCGGCATTTTCGGGAGCGTGGGACTCATGCGGAATCGGAATCTGCACCTGAATGGCCGAGCCCGCATTGGGTGTGCTGGAAAAAACGACCTGGCCATGCAATCGCTTGACGCGCTCGGAAATACCCAACAGGCCAAAGTGACCCTCGCGCGGCCCGGCGCAATCGTCCAAGGCAAATCCTTTGCCATTATCTTTGACCCGAAGGACGATATTCTTTGGGCCGTAATCCAAATCGATTTCCGTCATGGTCGCTCCGGAGTGCTTAATGACATTGGTCAGCGCTTCTTGCGCGATTCGCAACAAATTCTCTTCCACCGTTTCGGGCAAGGGCCTGACTCGGCCATGAGCTTTCATTTCGACGCGCAGACTTGAACCGCCCGTGATCTGCTGACTGCTCATAAGCAAAGCCCCCGGCAAGTCGAACTGTTCCAGGGCGCGACATCGCAAGTTCCAGACAGATCGATGCACTTCCATTTGGCTTTCAGAGACCAGGGTCCGGGCCAGGTCAAGATGGCGCTTGGCGCCGTCGGCCTCTTTTTCGAAGAGCCGGGTCGTCGTGTCCAATTGCAACGCCACGCCGGTCAGAGTCTGCTCCAAAGTATCATGCAATTCCTGGGCGAGGCGCGTCCTTTCCGCCAAGGTGGCCTTGGATTGAAGTTCCAGTTCTTTCCGGGCCGTGATTTGCAGTTTCAATTGCGCTGTCCTCTCCTTGACTCTTTCCTCCAATTGATCGTGGGCTTGCCGCAATTCCAATCGCGATTTTTCCTTTTCCAAGACCAACTCCTTTAACGTGGCGTTCTTCTTTGAAACCATGACCGTCCAACCCACCGCCACAATGGAAACAGCCAGCAGGATCCCCAAGCCAGTTAAGAGCCGCCGTGTGGTCAGCCAACTTGGCCGGGCCAAGACCTGCACTCCTTTACCGGAGGGCATGAGAATTTGAAATGATTGCGCCTTTCCGTCCTCTCC
>Ga0182024_10001638_pt1 | contig 57050 bp, 48 predicted proteins | sample P32metaG_FD_120480 | JGI IMG/M metagenome (GOLD analysis project Ga0182024, IMG submission 120480) | Permafrost microbial communities from Stordalen Mire, Sweden - P3-2 metaG (Illumina Assembly) | ecosystem: Environmental > Terrestrial > Soil > Wetlands > Permafrost | place: Sweden: Stordalen...
GGCACGGGGATAGCGAAGCTGTCACCAGGGGCAACTTGCTCAACGTGCCTCTAAGCCTGGCTGGCTGAACCCTTCGGGCATCGACCATAGCGAAGATGCACTGTTTTAGCCATAATCGTTAAAGTTCCTAGTTTTAAAATGGTAACGGAAAGCAACGGTTTCTGAAAACGAGCTTCGGGCGTTTCGCGGTTCAGTGTACTCTCTTTTGGTTCAGCAAGTTCCTACTCTATGCATTCTAGGAACTTACGAGCGTATTCGGCCTTAAAAAAGTGAGACACCATGAAGAGAGATTGGGAAATCCCCGAATTACAGGAGCACTGGACCCTTCAGCCTGGTGAGCTAAATTTACTTACAAGCAGAAATGACGACAATCGGCTTGGGTTCGCGCTCTTGTTAAAGTTCTTCCAAATTGAGGGACGATTCCCGGACAGTAAAAGCGAGATTCCCCGAAAGTGCGCCGCATTTGTCGCGGAGCAGATTGATATTCCTGTCTCTGCGTTCTTCAAGTTTTTTGAGTATAGCACCGACAACAAAACAGTCAAGAATCAAAGGGCGCAAATCCGTGACTATACTGGCTTTAGAGAATGTACCGTTGATGATTCTAAGAAAGTCACCAAATGGTTGCGCAATAACATTTTGCCCCAGGGCAATACAGAAGAGCAGATAAGACTAGCTGTATATCAGCGTTTCATGGAATTGCGATTAGAGCCACCTGAAAGAACAAGAATTGATCGATTGGTGAAGTCTGCTGTAGTCTCGCATGACAAGCTGGTTCTACAGAAAATTATGGATAGGATTCCAAAGGCTGCAATACCTCGGCTTGAAGCGCTACTGATCAACAAGGAAGACGAACCGCCGGACAGTGAGGCACTGAACATGAGCGATCTGAGGGAAGAGCCTGGCAAAGCAAACGTCAAAAATCTCATACGTGAGATGGACAAATTAGAATGCTTGCGAGATATTAGATTGCCGAAGAATCTCTTGGCTGGACTATCTTCGAATATGCTTACGCTCTACAAGCAGCGAGTAGCCACTGAACCGCTAAGAGAAATACGACGCCACCCAGACTTCAAAAAATATTCTCAACTGGCTATCTACTGCCAATTGAGAGCGGAAGAAGTTACAGACACTCTAGTTCAGATGTTGTTTCAAATAACGCATGGAGTAGACAAGCACGCTGAAAACAGGGTTGTGAAAGAGTACGTTGCTGATATTAAGCGGGTTCGAGGAAAGCCGGAACTACTATTCAGGATTGCCAATGCTGCGTTAGATAACCCTGATGGCACTGTGCGCGATGTCATTTTTCCGGTGGTAGGCGAGCAAACACTCAAAGATTTGGTTGCTGAGTTCAAGTCGTCTGGGCCATATTTCACCCAACAGGTATTGGCCAAAGCAACGGCTTCTTACAAGCACCACTACCAGAGAATATTTCCAAGAATATTACGGGTTCTGGATTTCCAGTCTAAAGCGCCAGCGCTAAAACCGTTGATGAAAGCTATCAAAATTCTTACAACCAAAGATCAGCTTGACGACAAAGACCTGGCAAAGCTGCCAATTGATGGAGTTATCGACAAAGAAGACAAAGAACTTGTGTACAACGTTGATGATGCCGGCAAGAAATCCGTAGACGAAGGTAAGTACAGGGTATTCATGCTCAGGAAGCTCGATAAGCGCACCAAAACTAAAGAATCATTTGTGCCCGGCGCAAAGAAATTCAGAAATCCAGATGATGATTTGCCAGCGGATTTTGAGAACAAACGTGCTCAGTACTACGCAGACTTAGATATTCCAATTAATCCAGAAGACTGGATCACTGGGCTCCAGGCTGAAATGGTGCAAGCCTTAACTGAGCTGAATGGGACAATCAAAACAAATGACAAGGTGAAAATAACGTCGACTGGCAAAATCAAATTGACACCGTTGAAGCCTCAGCTGCCGCCAGTCAATCTGGAAAAGCTTGGAGATGAGCTAGAGCAAAGATGGCCGCAGACTACTATCCTGGACATTTTTAAAGAAGCCGAACTTCGCCTTGGTTTCACCGATGAGTTTAGCAGCGTGGCGACACGCGAGGTTTTAGATCGCGAAATCATACGAAAAAGATTGGTTGTAGCTCTTCATGCAATTGGCACCAATGCTGGTCTTAAGAGGGCACGTGCCGATCAGAAATACGCCGACCTCAAATACATCATGCGGCGTTTTGTAACTCGTGATGCTGTTCGTAATGCGATCCGCCGGGTCGTGAACGAGATCTTTAAGGTGCGGCAGGTTCATATTTGGGGCGAGGGCACCACATCTTGCGCGGCCGACTCCAAAAAATTCGGCTCGTGGGATCAAAACCTAATGACCGAATGGCACTCCAGGTACGGAGGCCGCGGTGTGATGATCTACTGGCATGTAGAGCGGAACTCAACGTGCATATACTCACAGCTCAAGCGTTGCTCCTCATCTGAAGTGGAGGCCATGATTGACGGCGTGCTAAAACATTGCACAGCTATGTCTGTAGACAAGGCGTATGTGGATTCTCACGGACAGAGTGAAGTGGCCTTTGCTTTCTCATTTCTCTTAGGCTTTGAACTTCTGCCGAGGTTGAAGGGCATTCGTAGAGAAAAGCTCAATAGCCCAGGAAGCCGCAAAGCTGGCGACTATCCGAACTTGCAACCAATCATGGACAAGGCTATTAATTGGCAACTGATCAAAGAGCAGTATGACGAGATGGTCAAATGCGCGGTTGCGATCAAGACCAGGACAGCGGACGCTGAAGCTATCTTGAGACGGTTCACCAACGATAACCTCAGTCATCCTACCTACAAAGCATTTGTAGAGCTTGGTCGTGTTCTTAAAACCATTTTCCTTTGCCGCTACCTTGGTTCAGAAGCTCTACGCCGAGAAATTCACGAAGGGCTCAACGTTATCGAGAATTGGAACAGCGTTAACGGATTCATTCACTTCGGACAAAACGGGAAAATTCCTTCAAACAATATCGAAGACCAGGAGCTGTCCATGCTCTGCCTGCACTTGTTGCAGGTCTCTCTCATCTACGTCAACACGTTAATGCTACAAGAAGTTCTCAGTGAATCGGATTGGTCCGAGCGCATGACGCTTGAGGATTGGCGTGGTCTGAACCCGCTTGGCCATTCACATGTTACATATGGGCACTTCGATTGCAATATGAAAAAGCGAATTAAGCTCAAAGCAAAAGCGGCATAGGTAGCCAGAGATGACAAGAACAAACCCGCAAAAAAAAGCAAAAGAGTTGGCAAAGTTATTGCGCAATGAGCGCCCGGACTACCACTATCTAAAAGCTGTTTTCAGACACCTTCGGACCGAGCTGAATGTACCGGTAGTAACAAAAGCCAAGTCACTGCCGGATATTCCGACAGAAGACGAAATGAAGCAATACTATGAAATTGTCTGGACCGGCAAAAATACTCAGGACTTGCTCATAGTGAAAACGCTCTTGTACACCGGTACTAGGGTAAGTGAACTTGTGAATATAAAACTCACTGATGTGGATTTTAAACGCTTCCAAATCCGCATTGAGTCAGGTAAGGGCGGCAAAGACAGGATGGTGCCGTTCCCGGAATCATTCAAAGAAATACTGGCAATGCACGTCAATGATATGAAGGTGAGCGGTGCTACACACCTGTTCGAATCGTCATGGAAGAAGCTTTATACTGACCGTGGAATACGCAAAATCCTTCAGCGGTACGCCACAGCAGCTGGTCTAACAAAAACTATCTCACCACACAAGCTACGCCACTTCCTGTTCACCTGGCTAAAGAAGCAGGGTTTGGATGATGCGATGATTCAGCCCTACTCAGGACACGCATCCAGACAGTCTTTGGAGATTTACTCTCGTATGAGCTTGGCTGTAGCACAGGAAGAATACGATCAAGCAATCAAGAAGTTCCCAGTATGACTGAGTTCTACTGCATTAGCAAAGCAGCGCGAAAATCTCCCGATTTTGAAATACTTGCCTGGTAAGGCTTTGCGGCTTCGTGTTGCCCCTGGTGACAGCTTCGCTATCCCCGTGCCAAATACGACATCGTGGTGAACGGGAAGAAGAAAACAGTTACCGAAGCGATTCTAAGCTTCGAAGAAATCGTCAAGCTTGCATTTCCCAATCCACCAACAGGCTCAAACACGGCTCTCACCGTTGTTTACAGCAAAGGGACAGGCAAGAAGCGAGAGGGGATTTTAGTCGCTGGCGAAACTATCGTCATCAATGAGGGGATGAACTTCAGTGTCTCAGCAACTGATAAATCATAGTCCAGACCTGCAAAGTCTGCGAAACGATGGCTTTGATATTGAGGTCAAAGACGGTTACCTTTTGGTAAAGAACGTTCCATATGTAAATGAAAGCAGCGAAGTCAAAGCTGGCACAGTCGTGTCAGAGTTGACGCTGGCCGGCAATGTAACAACAACGCCATCGGACCACAAAGTGTATTTTGAGGGAGAGCATCCATGCCATAAGGATGGGAGCCGCATCGAGACGATTGTGCACTCAAGCAGTCAACAACAGCTCGCTGCTGGGATTACAGTGCATCACTGCTTCTCTAATAAGCCAGCCGGTGGCTATAAAGACTATCACCACAAAATAAGCAATTACGTCAACATCATTTCGGGACCAGCAGAGGCTGTCGATCCGAGCAAGACGGCCCGAGCGTTTGCGATTATTGAATCAACAGAAGCTGAGTCAGTATTCAACTACATCGACACAGCCTCAAGCAGAGCTGAAATAGTGGCAATTTCTAAAAAACTGGAATTGCCAAAGGTTGCAATCATTGGATTAGGAGGCACCGGAGCTTATGTGCTCGATCTAGTGGCGAAGACCCCGGTTAAGCAAATTGATCTTTTCGACAAAGATAAGCTCTTGCAGCATAATGCCTTCAGATCACCAGGCGCGCCCTCAATAGAAGAGTTACGCGCTCAACCGTATAAGGTCGATTATTTTAAAGCTGTCTACAGTAAATTGCATCGGGGAATTGTGGCAAATCCGTACAACATTGACTCCGGCAATGTTGAGCAACTAACCGGCATGGCCTTCGTGTTTGTTTGCATTGACAAAAACGAAGTAAAAAAACCCATCGTTGATTTTTTGGAGCGAAATGACATACCTTTTGTGGACGTGGGAATGGGCATTAATGAGGTGGACGGGGCTCTACAAGGCAATCTCCGGATCACAACGAGCACAAACCAACAACGCGAACACGTGAAAAACAGAATTGATTTTTCGCCAGGTGAGGTCAACAACGAATATGCTCGTAATGTGCAAATTGCGGATCTAAATGCGCTGAACGCGGCGCTTGCCGTAGTTAAGTGGAAGAAAATATTCGGATTTTATCAAGATACAGTGGCAGAGCACCACAGCATCTACGCTATCAACTGCAACAGCCTTGTTAACGCCGACGATATTAATGCCGACCCGTCATGAATTCGCGGAAAACCCTAAAACACCAATTCGTCGAATTTATCCCCGAACGGCTCGAGGACGGCGTTATCTACATATCAACAGAATACGCAACGGTTTCACACAATTGCTGCTGCGGCTGTGGAAACGAAGTGGTTACTCCACTTAGCCCGACCGATTGGGAGCTGACTTTCGATGGCAAATCGATTTCCCTTTATCCCTCGATCGGTAATTGGAATTTCCAGTGTCAATCTCATTACTGGATCAAGCGTAACACTGTCCGTTGGGCAGAGAGCTGGTCTGCAGAGAAAATAGCAGCCGGACAGACTCGTGATCGTAGGATAAAGGAAGAATATTTCTCCAGCGCCGACAGCGAAGCAAATGAAGGCACCACTGCAGAAACAGCGAAGCCTGGCGTCCAAACAAAGAAGCCAACACTTTGGCAAAAAGTTCTTGGCTGGATTGGACGTCGTTAAAACGAGGGCTAGGCAGAGAGCGCTTAGCTGCTTGGCAGTCAAAGCGTAGACCAGGCCTCGGATTCCACCGCATTAGCTAGGTGAAGTTGACGCTGCCTTCAGGTGCAAACTGAAGCAGCAAACAGCCGACTGGCGACGCTTTCTTGGCACAAATCCGTACTTCTGGCAGTGTGGGAACTATTCGGGCTCAGTAGGAATGGAACAAAAACGATGGCCAAGCCACTTAGCGACTCACTATTCGACAAAGTCAGGGTCTTCAATCAGGACCATACTCTCCCGTGGTGCTTCATCGTCATCATCGCCTGTTAGCCATGGCCATTGATGATCAGAATACTTCTTATAGAAAAGTAAATCGACATCGACGAGTTGAATGATTCGACTCCTCGACTGATACGAAAGAATTGGACGCTGCATGCCATTGTCTACTTGCAGTCTCGCAATCTTATTCAACGCAGCAGTTAAGTCAGATGCTCTAATCGCCGAATTGATTTTATGGATTCGATCAAATACATCACTGTAAGCAAGTCCATTCATAAGTTCAGCCTCAGAGGCTTGCACAGCTATTCTCAAGATGTTTTGATAAACGTGCAATTCAGTGGATTTCCTAAAACCACGTTCAAATACACGAGCCATCTGTGTATATTTTGCACCCAGTTCCTGACAGATGTGCAGCCTGGCACGTTGCAAAGGGTCTTTATCGGTAAGCTTCTTCCTAGCCCATTGCCATTTAGTAACATCACTTTCAACGCAGAAGCGAAATGCAAGAGATTGTAATAGTCCGACATTTCTATAGCTATCAGCAACGATTTGCTTTACCAACTCTTCGTCAATATCGATGTTTAATGCTGACTGTCCCTTATTCAATACTTCTGTCAATTCCTGTTCCGTCCATCTCGGGTCTATCTCTTCGATTCGACCGGACAGGTCAGGATTGTAGAAATTGAAAATACTCTGGTCAGCCCAGACACCGACCATCACGAAAAACACTGATTCCTCATAAAACGCTTTCAAATCCGTAGCTAGACGTTTACGCTGATCCTCTTCCAGGTAATGCAAATCCTCCAGAACAACACGTTTGCCGCTTACCTTAATGGCATCGATTAGAAAAGAGAGAGTACTCTGTTGCTTTACAGCAGGCACGGTTTTCACTTCTGCGCCGTTCTCACGTTCAAAGCCACCGCTGAGATCGCCCGCAATTTTGGCCACCATGGGAACGCTACCTTCGCCCTGAACTTTTAATTCACCAGAAACAGTGGTTTTGACAGACTTAGTTGTTTCAGTAGCGACTAATACATTGAGCCTGGAAAGAAGCTCGTCGTACAGGTCTTCCAACTTCCAATTTGTTCTGCATTGAACAACGACGCATTGCTCTTCGGGAAGACTCTTTCGTCGCAAAACGGTCTTACCTTGCTTAGATGCTCCATGCAGGACCATGTGCTTGTCGGTGTCAAGCAATAATTCAAAACGAGCATCCAGACCTGCCCTATCCACATAGGTGTATGTCGGCACGCTCGAAGTTATGCCGAATACGTCCTGGACTCTTATTTGACTGTTCATCTTCGAGTTTGCCCCCAGGAAGGCACAGTTATATATTTGGGGCAAGCATAGCATGGCCGCTATGGTGCCCGTTCTGAGTCAGGTAATCGACGGTGAACCGAACGAGAAATTTCGCGCAGTCGACTTCTGAAACTGACATTTCTCAACAAATATAATTGTCAAGAGCGTACAATTACTAGCGGTGGGAAATGTCCGATTTTTTCGAAGCGCGACAAAAATTTCTAGCTCCCGGAGCGCTTCTTGCACTTTCAGAAACCAGCTAGTAAGCGAATGATTTTAGTACCGCTTACGGTGCCAATATATTATCACTAACAAGCCAAAGAAAATAGATCTAGCCACTAAAAAGTAGTCGCTCCGGACCGTGGCTGCGCGAATTCAGCTCTAGTCTCAAGCTGGAAATGTAGGAATGGAGAGGCACAGCATCTTCTTCGTAAGGCGCAAGACTTAGATAATGAGCCAGAAGAACGAGCAGAGACTTGAGCTTTCCTACAGGCAGCTCTGAGGGCGTTTCTTTGGTCAGGGAGGTAACTTCGTCCCGCCACTGCGTTTCAGACGCCTCAGAGGACCGGCGAGCCGTCTTCTGCTTGTTCTGGATATCTCTCTTCGATCGCATGGATATCTCATAAGCGACCCGGCGGGCCGCCAGGAGCCCCGGCGGCGTAATTTTTTCTACAGATGTGGAAGGAGGCTTGCTTTCCGGACAAGCAGCCTCCACCACAGCGTTATATTCGTCGGTACAGATTGCAAAGAAGCCAGCTGCGAGATCTTCGTAGTCCTGGCGCCAGATATCGGTATGGTCGTAAAGGGTCCGCCTTGAACACCCAGCGGACTCTTGCAGCTCGACTGTCGTAAACGATCGATTGAATTTCTTGAGCCCGTCGAGGGCGTCCTGTATCCGCTTACGGGCACCGCTCTTGCGGTTGGCGTTCTCACGAATCCAGGAGATCGGCTGCGTGGGTGAATACTTTATGGGTTCTTCAGCCATCTTGTGTGCTGGGCGCCAATTAGCAGCGCGGTCCACTTGGGCGATAGCGTCAGCTCGCCCTCTGTTTATGTCCTCGCTCTGCCCATTGTGACGCGCTTCTAGAAACCCGTGGATAGCCCACTTGCGCTCTTCTTCATAGCCGTAACCCAAAGCCGGCAGATCGCGGCCGGGGTCACCATAGAAGAAGTAGTGACCCACACAGAAAATAGCTTCAGCCCGCTGCGATGGTCCAGACAGCCCTTCGAGATGGAACACCCGTCCCTTGTACCAGGAGTCAGGGTTGATACCAGGTGGCAATTGACCGAAGACGGAAGAAACGAAGGAGCTGAATTCACTTGGCAGTACAGGCTTTTCAGGTCGGCGAAGAGGAATGACATTATCGGAACGACGAGCAACTCCATGATTGGCAGCGGCTGTCTTGCGTGCCTCAAGGTCCTGGACGTGCGCCTTGAGATGCCGGAAGTCCTTGAAGGAGTTGGCATCGGATTCAAGGCAGTCAAGAAAAAACTCGAGCGCTTTGGTGGCACTCATCTCTTCACGGTAATGATCAATTTCAAGCGTTCTCTTATCGAGCCAGGCCCAGCCCGCCTGGAGAGGTAGCCGGAGACCCATGCCCAGCGAAGCATTGCCGGGATGAGGGAAGACTTCGAGCGTGCCCTTCGCGACTTCGAAGTCATTCAATGTTAGGAGCCGAACCAGCTCGCGGCGAAGGTCCGCGCTGCTGATCGGTTCATCGAAGAAGATATAGAGATGCCAGCCACCACTAAAGCTCGATCGATAAAGAGATGATCGGCCAAGACCTGCCTTCGATAGCACAGCTAACAGCCTGTCGAGCTGAGACTGATTTTGGTACTTGCTCTTCGCGTCGATATCTAGGACCGCGTAGCGGGTCGTCTTGCCGGCGCGAGTGCCTATATATAACGTGTGAGCACAGGATATAGCCTTAATGATCTCAGTGTCGGTCAGTTTCCACTTCTCATTGGCCGAGGACCAGTTGCCACCACTTAGCGGCCGATAAATATAACCGTAGCGGTGGAACAGCGCAAAAAACAGCGCCAGGTAGTCTTCCCAGCCAGCCGGGAAATATTTTGCACGAGCAAATTTAGTTGGCACGCCAGTTGAACCTGAGCGCGCATGAGCATGACCGGTAATGATCGTCTCCCCGCCTTAATTTGGGATGAGTTGACCTATCCGGACTGATCGCTTATTCTTTGATCAATTCAGGGGATTCGACAAACCTGATCTGAACAATTGAATAACAAAAAGGCCGCAAGGTCTTTGCAAGAGGCACTGCCACAGGCAGTGTTTTTTGTTTTATGACTTAGAGCTGACTTTCTAGAAGGCGTCGGCCTTGAATATATACTTGCGATATGTGGCGAACATACACCGCCCGTGATACCGCGAAAGCTACTATAACCGGTGTGTTAATTGCGTGCAATCCCATAATCGATCAAACGCGGCTCAAGATCCTGATCTTTAAAATTGCGGAGGCTCCGGAGGCGGCAAACCTAAAGCCCCGGAGGTTACCGGGGATATAAGCCTAGCAATGGTTTGCAGTTTTGCGAATTTCCGGAGCCGGAAGGACGGAATCTCCGCAAAACCTCCGGCAAAAAATTCGTACCACTGAAAATTCACCATATTTGACACCATCGGGTACCTCCGAAAAACCTCCGGAGGCAAATGTAAAAACCTCCGGAAACATCCGGAGGTAAGCGGAGGTAAAACCGCCCACCTCCGGACCTCCGAGGGCTCACCCGGAGGTCAGCTTCCGGAGGCGGGCAACAAATTGCCACCCAGAGGGCTGCGCCAGGTAACACAACCTCCGGAGGCGAGCGGCACCAAAATCAATTTCCATAACAGCCTTTCCGCGCAGTCGCGAAAACCGGCAGATATACAGCCTCCGCGTACCTCCGGAGGCATCCAGACAAAGGCTCCGGAGGGCATCCGGAGTTTTCAAAGTGGTGCTTCCGGAGGTAGTAGATTTAGCGTATAATCCTCACGGGTTCAGGCTTTCCGGGTATATCGCCCGGATATAGAGAAAATAGATGCAAGGATCATCAATGCTGACGGTTAAACAAGTAGCGGCGGCGCTAGGGATTGACGAACGGTCTGTCCGGGACAAGCTCACTCTGGGTTCTCTTAAAGGCACCAAAAAAACTGTCGGTCAAAAAGACCAGTGGTTTGTACATCAGCGTGACCTGGATGCGGAGCTGGCCAGACGAGGGCAGAGTCCGATAAATCAACCATCACAGGTGGCTGAGACCACTCCTATTGTTGCCGAATTGGCGACACCGGTTATGCCCCAAACTTTTTATCAGCCTAATCCAACGCCTCCGCAGGCATTTGCAGCACCTCCGCACCAACCCGCAATGGCACACCAGTATTCCTTTTCGCAGGCTCCGCAGCCTCCGGAGGTCAACGCGGCGCCGGCGATGGCTTTCCAGCCACAAGCGATGTCGGCGCCGGGAGCACTTGCACCGGCCGCGCCACCAGCTCCAGAGCAGCCGTCACAAGCGACTGCGGTCATGGAACAGCAATCCTACGAGGATGTGACTGACGCCACTGTCCTGGAAACCATGGCAGATGGGTCTATCTTCGATAACGACGGTGCGGAGGTAACCTCCGGAGGTCCACATCGTAGTTGGCGCAACGAAGACCTAGAAAGCCAGGTCATGGCGACAGCCGAAAAGATCATGAAGCCGTTGATGGATCGGGTCGAGGAACTGACCAAGGTAATAGTGCTCAAGGATCTGGAGATCGAGGAGAAGGACAAACAGCTTAAACTGTTGCCCGATTTCGAAGCACAGAAAAAGAAGTTGTTGGCAGACATTGAAGCAGAGCGCAAAGCCTCAGAAATTCAGTTCAACAAGGTCAAGGAAAAGGAAGAGGAAGCCAAAGCCCTCGAAGCCGAAAACGAAAAACTGAAGGTGAAGGCCGAGGAAGCAGTTCTGAGTGCAAAGAAGCTTGAGGAACTCGAAAAACAAATAATAGAGCTGCAAAAACCCAAGCCCTCATGGTGGCGTAAGTTATGGATGCCAAGCACAGGACAGGAAAGTTAGTCGTTCAAGAGTCCTATCAGAAAGGTTTTACAACTGGACAATCTTGGCAACTATTGGCATGTGAATGTACAAGCCAGCCACAGGTTTGCTAGACGCTTGCGTTAGCACTGTTTGATACATGAGGAGCTGATCAGTGAATGATTGTGCTTTCTCAACCCATTTATCACTCGCACCCGGAAATGACTTGTGATCCAGGATATAGAAAGCATCTTGAGTTTCCAGCAGCAAGTCGATTACGCCGTGAACGCGTTGGTTACCGACACGTCCAGTGATCGGGCATTCGCGGTACCACCGACAGTCACCCAGCCTTTCGGCTACAAATTTGAACAGCCTATCGCTCATTTCGATCATCGATTCGGCGGAGATTTGAAATACCGACCAAAAATCACGAAGGCGATCAGCCCGAGTGAGTCTTGTGTTTAGCTCTGCATCAGGTTCATCTGCGGCAAGGAATCGATGGATGCAGTCACCAATGACATTCATTTCAGCCAGCCCGGTGATAGGTATTCGGGAGCCGATGTCAAAGATGATTGGAGTGGGGTTCAGGAGCGAGCTAGAAAGGGTAGCCACGCTAAGAATTTTGCTTGGCTTCAAAAGTGATGGAAGAAATTGCGCTCGGTCTTCTTTCGGCGAGAATAGAAAGATTTGCTCTTCGACGAGTTGGACAGGCTGGGCGTCCGTTTCAGGCGGAGCCAGTGTTCGTACTCTAATCGGATGATCGTTTCCGGAAACAGCCACTGTGGCTAGACCATCTTCATCAGGGAAGGTGATGATTCGGCGAGCATCTTTGTCTTGCAGGTCGTTGATCCAATCGAGACCGTCTCCTTGTCCACGTCTGCCGGTGTAAGGAGCAAAGATAAGAAGATCTCTTGCTCTGGTCAGTCCAACATAGAGAAGTCGAATGCTTTCGGCGCGAAGCCTGTTCGTCAAAGAAGCATATTCGGGTGAAGCCGCGGCTGACACGTCGAGATGCACCCCTTGTTCTTGCTTGGCATAGGGCCAGGGCCAGAAGCGTATCCAGCGGCCCTTAAGGGGATTCGTAGCATCGAATTTTTCCTGAACGGTTTCGACGTTCACAGCACAGAGATCTTTGTGGACTGTCGGAGATGAGGCTTTATCGAGATCGGTGAGGATTACGACGGGCCATTCCAGTCCTTTGGCTCCATGGTAAGTAAGCACTTGAACGGCGTCCTGATCGGAACTTGCAGGTTTTTTGGATTCTTTGAGTCGCTCTAAGTAATTGATGAATCCGGCTGCCGACGCCGCGCTCTTCTGCATGGAGCAAACGCTTTCATAGTCGATGACGAGTCCTCGCAGAGCATCAATATTGGAGAATCGCTCGCGAACATTTCCCCAGGTGGCAACTGTTTCCAACACGTGGCCGGCTGTGAGAGCAAACTGCAAACTCTCAATGGCTGTGAGCGTGGCGAGCTTAGGTCTTGCTTGGTCGAAGTTGGCTGCTTGCAGAAATAAGCGCTCTGGATGCTCAACGTCAAGCAACCACTCGTTCAACCATCCGTCCTGTGTTTCCTTTCGGTAGTCGCGTGTCAGGTGGATCATTTCGCCCAGGGCGAGCCGATCTCTTTTGTCGAGCAGGAAGCGCAATGCGGCTATTGCCAGGATGCACTCTGGAGTTTCAAGCAACCCATTAGTGGTTATCGCAACCTTCAATCCTTTTGCAGACAGCGCCTGGGCAATGCCTTCAGCTCTGTCGTTCGCCCGACAAAGTATGGCGACATCAGAGGCACGCAATGCCCTCGCATGACCGAGTTCCTTGTCCACAATTTGAAGAGTGCCGGCATTGGACAAGAATTGGTTGACTCCTGTAGCAAGGGCTGCATAGCAGTCGCTAAGCTTCTGTCCTGAACACTTCCAGAGCTCGAGTGGCGGAGCCGGCGCACTAGTAGTTGCTGTGCGGTGCGATTTAATCACCACGTCGTCTTCATTGAAACCAAAAGGCGAAAATGCTGATGTAAAGACGTGATTCGAAAAAGCAACGAGCTCTGACCGTGATCGATATGACACGTCGAGCCTCTGGACTTGGTCCCCGGAAAAGGCCTGAGTGGCGGCTTGCATAAGTTGCGGGTCGGTGCCGCGGAATCCGTAGATAGCTTGTTTGATGTCGCCGACCCAGACTGAAGACTGAACGATTGTAGCTAGCTGGAGAAAGAGTGCCAGTTGGATGGGACTTGTATCTTGAAACTCGTCGATGAGGGCAGCATTTATCCTGGAAGAGAGCGACTTGCGAATGTCCGGATCTTCGACGAGTTCTAGGGCTCGGTACTCCTGGTCTGTGAAGTCGACGAGACCAGCGGCAAGTTTGTAGTCTTGATATGCCTGCAGAGATTCGGCCGCGCAAGCAAAAACAGCATCGATGAATGTACGGAGGTCGTCTCTGAGTTGTGGATGGCGCGGATGTAGGCTGGCAATAGCCAATAACTCTTTGATGCAATCGGTACTTGCTTTAGAGACATCTGTTTTTGCAATAGTTGCCCAGTCATACCACGATGGCGACATTCTTCTTGCGCGGGCATAGACCTCTTTCAGCTTATCCAGTCCCGCTTGCGTCTTTTTGGTCGAATCGTTGGTTGCTTCAAGTCTGGAAATGCAGTCGTGTAAGGCTTCGAGGAAGTGACGATCAAGTTCGTCAGCGGCCACTTCGTGCACCGGTGGCAGGCAGCGCTCAAACCCTTCCCAGCTTCTTTCAGCACAGTCAGCAAAATCTTTCGGACTAATTTTGTTTGCTCTTGCGAATCTGCATATGTCGGCAACGAAAGAAGTCCAGTGGGTCACTTCGCTGAACTTGGAATCTTTAGGTAGCTCGTCCAAACTCAGTCTTGCTGCTATTTCATCAAGTTCTTGCGCAAAGATGTCAATGACCGGATCGGCTGCGATAGAAAAGATTGCCCTTTCCATCGGTTCTGGTATGACGTTTTGGATGGGAGACAGCCCCCCATCCAACGCATAGTCTTGCAGAATTTTGCCGCAGATGGCATTGACAGTGCCGACGTAGCTTGCACGGACCAGCTGAGCGGAAGCCCAATCGCCTTTGGAAATAAGATTCTGACGGATTCTGCTAGTGAGTTCTTCCGCTGCTTTAATGGTGAAGGTGGAAACGAGAATCTTGTCGGGCGATGTACCTCGCTTCTGTTCGTCAGATACACGGTTCAAGAACTCACGAGCAAGACGAGTTGTTTTGCCCGTGCCGGCACTCGCTGCAATTATGCTAATTGCTTGGTTCTTGCTCATCTGAAACTTCTCTTGCCGCAAAAAGTACTAAATTTGCAAAACCCACAAGGTGGCTCCACTAGCCATTCTTCTGGAGCTGGATTGTTATGTGTGTCAATTCCGGTTGCAGTCAGGTGTCCCTCCTGGAGCTGCTGCATTGTCAGCCTGAAGTGGTCAGTTGCTGTTATCCAGGTATCTCTGAGTGATTTGTCAGACGCGACAAAGGTATATTTCGGAAAGACGTCATCTGAATTGAAGTACAGAAGCGACTGTCGCAGCAAGAAGAAGCCAGCCAGGAAACGGGACTCTGGGTCATTTCCTGCAATGAGCGATGTATAGGCAGCAAGTTGAAGCGCTTTGCCGTCCTGCAACTTGGCTTTATACGAACGTGGATAATGAGACCATTTCAGGTCGAGCACTAACTTATGGCGAGTGGCCGTTTCAAGGAGAAGATCTATACTGCCGCCAAATTTGCCTTCAAGAAAAGTGCCCGCAACCGGCGCTTCGGGCGCGATCACGCTTAGCTTAGCGTCATTGATCAACATGATCAGGTGCATGACCGATCGACGAATAGAATCTTTCGCCTTGCGCAATTGTGATGTTGCTCCGGGAAGAAGGAGTGATGAAGCTAGCTTCGGTACAAGCTCGTCGATAAGCTGGATGGCGCGCTGGGCAGCATCAACTGGTTTCCAAGTCTTTGACTCGGTAAGGAGTTCAGCAATGACAGCATGAGCAAGTTCCCCAATAAGTTTTTCGCCTTCTGAAATGGACCAATTGATGCCCGTTCTAAGTTTAGCTGGATATTCTAGCGTCCAAGCCAATGAGCATCCCAGCAGTCTCTCGACACTAGTGAACGACTCCTGATCGCGGCGCTTGATCGTGCCGGAAGTAATAGACCAGCTGCGCAAAATAGTCGGTAGCTTTTTCGGCTCCGCGCTTATTCGCGAGATGGTTTCTTGAGCTACGGTTAGAGTTTGATTGAAGAATAGGTCTGACGCATTGGCTTTGCAAACAGCAGATCCGGCATGGCCTAGGACCGCCGATAGCTCGTCTGAGGCAGGATGAGCAGTGAGCTGTTTGCCGTTCGCGGCCCGAGGCTTAACCAGTATCAGGCGCTCTGCGCAGTTCATGAGGGCGGCTCGCCAGGCATTTGATTCCCGTCGCGTTTGCTGAGCCGGAGTATCAATGGTGATGCCACATTGATCGAGTGTTGCTAATTCGGCGTCCGTCCAGCGGCTTCGTCTGATGTTGGTAGCCGAAGTGCTAACGAAGTTCCACCAAAGGACGGTCTTGGCTGTGTTCCAGATTTGTCCGGGATGTTCTACGACGCACCAGGCAGCTTCTTCTGCCACAGTAAAGTTACTAACTGCGCCTTCAGAAATCACCGATTCCACCATGCTTCTAAGCTGGTGAAGAGTCATGACTCGTGTGGTGTAGTGCGTGAGAATTTGTCTCAGTGTTGCAGCATGATTGTGCGCGAGATCGTAAAAATTGTGGTCCGATTGCACTGCTGCTCGGCGCATGGCCCAATCTTCGACACGGCGGCAAATAGTTTCTGCATTTGCTGCGCGCACAGCATCATCGCGTCTGGCTAAGGGAGTGAACCATTCTTGCCAGCGTTCGACGTCTTGCAGCGCAAACTGATCGAGTTTGTTTTGTTCAATCTCTCCTTTTCGTTCGAGCTGTGCACGCCGTTCGGCGAGAATTGACTGCCAGGCTTTCTCCCAGAGAGGACCACCTAATCCGGGTTGTCTCTTGAGCGCATCGCGCAGAAACCAGGATAAGGAGCTAGGTATCGGACCACCGTCAATGGACAGAAATTCCAGAGCACGAGCGGCGTCAAATGGAGTCCAGATTAGTTCCAGTGCCAGTGGAAGCAATTGCAGAAGCGAACGGTGAGGTGACTCAACTTGGCTCCCTATTCGCGGTAAGCCGTAGCGAAAACATGCTTCATCCAATACAGAAACATCACCACCGCGAATAATAACTAAGTCCTCCGGATTACGAAGAACCGCAAGCCATGCGGCGGTGAACTCACCGGCTTGGAGTTCGTCATCCGCATCTACGACAACCAGACTTCCATCAGCTGAAATTCCTTCGGCAAGGCTAACGTGTTCATAAGCGGCTTTGAAACGTTGCAGATCGCTAGCCTGGGCACTGCCATCAATCTTCGGGCGCACAGGCTCTACAACGGTTCCAAGCTCGCTCAAAAGCTGAATTGCTTGCTGCCACAGGCGCGGCAGAGACTTGATTTCGGAAGCTAGTCTGAGTAGTCGAACAGGGCTTTTCTTGCGACGTTTGAGTTCGTTGTTGATACGGATGAGGCGCTCGGCTGGTCCGAGGCTGATATCGCCCGCCAATTCGACTGTGCGCAACGCTTCGATCTTGTGATTGTCTGGAATGGGTCCAAGGTTCCATCCGCCAGCAATAAGTTGATCGCGTAGCTCCAGCAGCTCCTGGGCGGTGGCCCAGGGATCGACTTCAAGTGAGAGAGAGAAGAAGAAATTGCCTTCATCGCAAGTCTGCAGTTTCGATAAATATTCACCAACTCTTACAGCGCGTCCAGCCTGTGGAGCACCTACGCCAAGGGCGGTCTCAAGCAGATTGAGGAGCTTTGCTGGACCACAAACAGCACTGTTGAACGAGGCGAGGGTGCCGGAAACCGTTTCAGGGAACGTTGGACCATCAAGAAACCATCCAAAAACTACTTCCACGGTCTCAACGCAACCCCCGGATTAAGAGCGCATGTCTTTCTGACATACGGGCTCACGCGTCGGCTTCGCCTTCTCTTTCGGCTTGATTGCACTGTCCGGAGTTGTCTTTGAGCTTGCATTGCGGATGTACGTCACTTCAAATGCCTTGCATGGCCTGTACTTCTGCATTCTGGAAGCGAGAGAGAACGTGTTGTTGTCGACATGCTGGAAAACATCCAATCCCCGGTCAAGCAGGATTTTCCAACCGTTGTCTGTGACGATGTGTCTGGCATGGATAGTGAAGTCGAATTTCCATGAAAACTTGACGCCAACAGCATTGGCGGCATCTCTAATTCTTTCGAGATACTCCAGCTGTTGCAGTCGTTTTACTTCTTCTTCGCCCGTGATCAGCTCTATTTCGACTTCGTCCTCATCCGGTTTGAGCTTCGCGATTGACTCGATCAGGTCCATCAAATTCCTTGCTTGATGCAAGAGCCTGATGTACGGATCAGTGACGACGATCTTCGACGCTCCTTTCAGATAAGGGCCAAACAGAGAATCGAAAGAAATGCCTTTCTGGTTCTCCTGGACCGTCACTTGTCCTTCCTTTAGCGGTTCAGCGACGGCAGGAGCCTCGGCAGAACCATTGGATTTGGCTGGTGCCATTTCTGTTGCAACTGAAACTGATTGCTCGGACGCGGCGGTTACTGGAGCCGCAGAAGCCTGTAGCGTTTTTGCTCGGGTGGTGTCGGGATTGCTCGGGCTGTCGTCGGTCTGGCTCTTGGTTCCGTAGAGAAGAGGGTATTCATCCTCTTCCAACGTCCGCGGAAGCACTTCCTGATTCTCTCTGTTCTTGTACGCGAAGCGGACTTTCTGGAATGTCTTGTCGATTCGCATGAGTTGATCTTTCACGCGCTTTCTGCCTTCAATGGCAAAGCGCAGCAATTCCTCCATGTCCTCCGGCGATGCTTTGCCTTCTGGATACAGAATCTTCATTAGTCCTGAAAATGTTTTGTTGATACCATCTCTATCTCGCGTCGACATGTCTGTGCTGAGAGTGAAGTGTTCGGCATAAGCATTAGAGTAGTCGTGGTTTCGAAGCGTGCGCAGGATCTCTGCTAGATAGTCAACGACAAAGCCGTAACCTTCAGAGAACATTTCGCCACGGATGATGTCTATTTCCCAGCCGGGTGCGTAGAAGTGCAAGCGGTCGATGAAAGCCGAGTCGTAATAGCTTTCCGGCAGCTCGTCAAACAAATCTGAGTTCTTGAGCATGTACGGCAGATTGTGCTGAGTGTTACCAACGAACACCATGGATGCCTCTGCGCCCAAAGTCTCGACACCACGCGAGAAGGACTTATTTGCCATGTAGTTTTTCATGATGTCGACCAGCGCCCTATCGATCCGCTTGGACTTGCCGGCGAATTCGTCAAAGGCGATCACGTCCCAGAAGCCCACTAAGCCAATCTTGCCACTACTGTTGTTGACAAAGAGCTTTGGAACACTAACCTCGCCGCCGGATATGAGGATGCCGTGCGGCGAGAAATCGGAGAAGATATGTGATTTGCCGGTCCCCTTTGGTCCAAGTTCAATCAAATTGAAATTGCGTTCACAGTACGGTATCAAGCGGACGAGCTGCAATAATTTGCTGCGGCGTCCAAACAGTGATGGGTTGAAGCCAATGCTCTGAATTAGAAGATCTATCCACTCATCTGTGGTGAAAGCCTCTCTCGACTTGAGATATGATTCAAAATCAAAGTTGCTGAGCTGAATCGGCTTGAGGGTGTTTAAGATCCAGGAACTGGTATTCTTGTCTTCCGTAAACATGTACTCCATGTCAGCCAGGCACCAGACACCGCTGACTAATAATTTTGGATTCTTCTTGACCGTGTCAGAGTCTACAACGATCTTCTTAATACCGAGGTTTGAAAACGATGCTTCATAGGCATCGGATTTGTCATTGAGAGAGACGCTGATTTTGTCGATTACCTTGTGGCGGCCCTTTTCCTTTATTACTGACTTAATGAGACCTGCCTCGTTGCGGTGTACGTAATGCTTGCGCAAAACTTCTTTGACTGTTTCAATTCCAGACTGAATGGAAGCCTCGTCAGAAGTGGCGCAATACTGTCCAAGCAGGTATTCCAGCACGTAAGTGGGAACAATTGCGTTGCCCTTAATCGTTTTTGCCAGATCCTTGCGTACTACAAGTCCGGGGAACTGTTGGTTGATTTTTTGATCAAGTGCATGCATGGACGGCTGGCTCCTCTAAAAATCAAAGTCACTGGTGAATGATCGGCGGACTGTGTATTTCTGCGATTTATAATGGCGGTATTGAGATGTGGTCAATATTTTTTCGTCTAGTCTCAGTATGACTTCCTGTCCATTGGCTTGATCCGCTTCTCTGGTGAGTACAAAGCGAATAGGACGCTCACGTTCGCGAGGATTCTCTGAATCAAAATCGAAAGTGAGTTCATGGGAGTCGGAGATTAGTGTGCCAGACTGGGTGTATATCCCTGCTCTGAGAATACGCGGTCGAACTTTTTCCGTTACGGCTTCTGTTTGATAGAAAGCCACAGACAATTGTCCTGACGTAATCAGGGATGAGCCACTTCGAATCATATCCACACCGACAAGGGTCACGTCGCTTTGCCGTTTCTTATTGATTTGCAAAACAGGGATGATGACTTCCTGTAAGGATGCTCCACCGTGAACGAACCGGCTGCCAGAACCTTTTAGTCGAAGACGGGTGATAGATTTGGGTATTTGCATTTCGAGTTCGCCAGTAAGGCCGGCATCAGCAGAACGGAATTTCCGAAGAGCCGTATGTGGGACGAGCCCCTTTCCGAGAACGAACCGACGGTCATAGTAGGAAACAGTGACGCCCGATACCTCTGCACCTGAAAAATCGCTTTCTTCAATCGGGCGATTCTGGTAAATAAAGCCGTGATCGGCAGTCACAATGAAGTTGTAGACGTTGTTGGCAGCTAACTTTTTGATCAGTTTTATCAATTCTTGGAGTGTTTCTTCGCTGGCGTCGAAGACCCTCTCTTCTGTGTCTCGCTTATCACCTGTCGAATCGATACGATTGTGATAAACGTAGATTACATCGTTGTCTTTGATGAGCGTTCTAAGATCATCGCGTGGTGCGTCAAGAATGTCGCGAGCTTGGATCGCAGTGGCTCGTTGAGGAAGGGCAACATTTAGAATCTTCGTTCGATTTTCGGTTCCGCGAGAACTTAGACCGTCAACATAAGCAGTAGCCTGATCGTCTTCACAAACTTTAAGTTCCTTATTTGGAAGGAGCGCTGCCATGCCAAGCTGGGTGTAACTCGGCAGCATTGAAATCGCTGGTTCCAGAGTACCTTCATATTTGTCTTCTTGGCGAATTAAGCTAAATAATTCCTCGCCTATCTCATAGCGAAGCGCATCTGAAATGATAACGATTACACGCTTATCATTCACTGTAAACGGACGAACCCAATTTTCGAAAAATCGATTTTGACTCGTGATTCCCGGTACATTCCACGATTTCGCTAAGTCCACGAGGGTTTGCCAATTGTTATTCAGCTTGACTAAATAGTTGTTGCAATACAAGTTCTCGACCTGCTCGACAATTGGACCAGTGAGGGAAGTTTGTCCAGACTTACTCGCATGAAAAATGATCTTTCTGTACAGCTGGTCGACTTTGAACCATGAATTGCAGTATTTGTGAACCCCATCAGACATTGAGTCTATCGTCAAATCAAGTTGACTAAGTAGAACAAAAAACTGAGAAGAGAAATCGAGAGCCTGATATTCATGCTCAAAACTGGCATACCAATGAGATTGCCGCCTTTGTCTAACCAATGCGGAACAATCGGCAGAAGAAATGGTTTTGTTGGCAATATCCAAAGCCAAGTCGCTGAGTATTTTTTTGTCGACTAGTTCGAAGTAGTCTATTTCTGCTAACTTCCGATAATCGCGGGTCTGCAAATCCTCGGCCATTCCAAGCATCTCAGCCGCTTTCTGAGAAGCAACTTCAAAGCCCTTCTCGAACTGGCGGCTATCCTTCCAACGCTTTAGAAATACAACTGAGTCTGGAGTTAGTCGAGGTAGCTCGGATAGTCCCATTGCGTAGCAAGAACTAAACAACTGAATTAGGAAATCCTGCAAACTGGGTTCAGATGACTCATACCCGTACTGACGCTTCATTTGTTGAAAGAGATAATCGTCCAGTTTGCAGTTTTCCAGCAATTCCATTTTTTCGATCCGGTTTTGTACAAGATCTGAAAGGACGCTATGCAATATCTCCTCAATCAGCGGCCCGGACCCTGCACATACCGCGAGCAGCTTTAGCTGAATAGTTGAACTGTCATCCTCAGGTTTGAGCAGTCGTTTTAGAGCTTCGCGACGCTGCTTCTGTTTGAAGAAATAGGGATGGCGTTGTGCAATGTGTGTAAATTCAAAATCGAGGCCGAGTTCATCCAGCCATATTGCAGACTGATCTGTGCGAAATTCTTCGCTCGCCAATTGGATGTCTAAAAGCCAATTGTCGTGATCCTCGGGTTGCGGACCATGGTGATAAAGTAAAAACTTTCGCTTTGGGTGTTCACGAAGCATTCGGTACTTCAGAAGAAATTGGTTGTTTTGGATCTCAAGCTTCTCGATATTTGGCAACGAGATAGATTCAAACTCGGAGCGCAATTCGCGCTTCGTATCGTACCAAAAAACGATCCGATGGCGCTCGAACAGTTTATGGAGGGCTAGCTCTATACGATCCATAGTATTCTATTCTTCTGTTGCATCGAGACCAGCGATTGGTTTTAGTGCTGCCCCGAATTTCTGGTAGTTAACCTTCACACCGTCGTCCAGGTCAATTTCAATCCGCTTGGTCGCGAGGGGGTACAAAACGTCTCGCTCGTAATCATCAATTTCATCGAGCACTTTTTTCAGGTTCTCGATTTCCTTCAGCGCTTTAGTTTTGTCGGATTGATTGGATGCTGTACTTATGGCGATTTGCTCCAAATGAGTCTTTCGGGCGTTTAGCTTGGTTCGAAATTCACGAAGGTAATCGTTCAGCACTATGCTCACGTTGTCGGGACGGTAACGGTGCATATAAATGAGGGCGCTAAAACTGCTTTTGGGCGTCGAAAAGAGCCAATAGATGGGCCGCTTTTTGTAGCGTTTCACATGCTCGGCATAGAAATCCTTTAGGAAATACTTGCGGATGTCCTTGCCGAGCGTATTCTCAATGAACTGGAGGTTTTCTTGATAATGGTCGTCGCCAAAAGTGATGCGCAGAAACTTCCGAAAACGCTCGGAAATATCATCGCTGAACCAATCGCTGTCTAGAATTGGAATGACATTGTCATCGTCCACTGGAAAACTCGGCTTGGGAATCTGTCTGAGATAGTCGTCTTTGGTATCACCCTGATTACCGAGGATCAATCCTGGCTTGTCTATTGCATAGCGACCGAACATACAGCCCACCGCGTATGAAATGAACTCTTTGATCGTGTCCGTCAAAAGCGCCGTTTCTAATTCTTTGATTCCTTTGTCGCTGGCATAGCGGTAGTGTGGATTACAAGACAGCGTGATTTCGCTGAGCGACACCTCTGGACTCAACTCATCCTGCAGATCGTAAGCTCTGATGAAAATAAGGTTGTTTTCTTCTTCTAGGCGTTGCATCTCCAATGTCATGTCCCGCCAGTGACTGCGAAGGGTGTTGTATGTCGCCTCAAGAGTGGGTTGTCGATATTGGGGTGTATTCAGCGGCAGACAGCTGAAATCCCAGGATGTTTCGTATGAGTCCCAGTCCAAAATTGTCATCGCTATGCAATTGCTTGCGTTTTTATCAATTGTTTGTAAATTTACGTCTGTCTTGCTCTCAAGTACTGGCAAAACAGCAATGTTTTCGACTTGGAAATTCATGGTCGGATTTACCGCTTTTAGATACTCCGCCGTGACCTTAGACGATAACAAGGCGGTGTAGAATTTGATGTACTTCTCCTCGGGAAAAGCACTAGACCCGCCAGTGTCAAAAATGAATCCAGCCGGAGAGTATCTAACTCCGAAATGTCCAGAACTGATCTTAGTCCAAGTAATTGAAGGTTTGAAGTAATATTCACGGCTCTTCAACCTAACGTGCCAGCCCTGATTGAGCGTTGACTGAAACGCCTTCAGTTCCTCACCATTGTGCTGCCAATTTACGACCGAATCATTGTTGCCGTACCACTTCCTGAAGTCGCCTCCTTTGTTGTACGGATACCATCTTTCATCTCTCGTTTCTGATTCCTCGAGAGAAATGCAGTTGAACGCGATATTGACTTTGGAAACTTCAGACCATGCCCTTACAAACCTAGTGTTATCACTTGTTGCCATCCCTTGCTTAATCGTTACCAAACGCCCCAGGGCGACTCCAACTACAAATGCTGTCCTCGCTCGATCACTCATCCAGTAAGCAATTGGACTACCGGGAATGTTCTTGAAGTCGGAGCTTGATGCTTTGTAGAGCCATTCGCAGGTGGGGTCGGCAATGGCTTGCAATGTGAACTTTGCCATTTCCTTATCAGCACCACGAAAATCGACAAGACGAATAAACACGCCAGGAAAATCTGAGGGCCTTGAATTGGTGAAATTGTACGCACATATCTGTACAGTGGCGCCCTTGAATCCTGTCAGTGGTAACTCGACAAGATTGGTGAGAAGCTTTTCTCCGAGAAGAAAAGTTCGAAGGTCCTCATGCGACGAAATAAACATCCAAACATTTGGGCTCATTATTCCAATTTGTCCGCCACCTAAAGCTAGCTCGGAGCAACGGACGACAAACGAGGCGAATAGATCCGACTTGTACTCAGGATAGTTATCTTTGAGCCAGGCACTGAGTCTGCCATTCATCCCCTTACTTCCCATATATGGTGGGTTTGCAAGTACCACATGGTATTTCGGACAAAGGTATTCGGCGAATCGTAATAGCTGCAAAACTCTCTCGTGCGTTTTGTGCAGAAAGATGTTTTGGCCGACGTTCTTTTTTTCAAGTATATCTAACAAGGTAGCTATGTCCGCTGCGGCCGGTCTAATCAAAGACCCAAAGTTGTTGGACTCTTGAAACTGATGCAAGGTCTTCCGAAAATTGTCCGTGAATAGGTTATGACCAACGACATCTAGGTAGGGGGCAAGCTCTCCTTCGTTGAAGGTAATATTTTCCAACACACAGATGTTTGGCTGGATAGGTTTGCTAAAAAAGCGACGATGTCTTTCTCTCGCTTTCATTACCAGAGCGAAGGCCGATAGCTCACCTGCGCGCTCATCAATCTCGATTCCATAGAGATTGTTTTCCAAAATCAGGCGCGGAATCTCCGTGGTATCGTAGCCTTCTTCCTCATAGATCGCGTACAAGAGATCAAAGGCATAAACGAGCATGTGTCCTGATCCACATGCGGGATCGCAGATTTTCAGATCTTCGGGATTATTGACGCGCAAGAAATCCATTTCCTCGTGCTCCGGCCGAATGTAATAATCCATTCGGTCAATCAGGCGGGACTTGGGTTTATTGAGCAGCCACAGGCGTCCGAGGGAGTTCTCGACCAGGTAGCGAACAATCCAGTGGGGAGTAAAAAGCTGTGTGGCGGCTGGAATATTTTCCGGCGTAATCCTTTTGCTTTTCTTGAGGTCCTCGAAGACCTCATCCTTTTTCTGCGAGATGTAGAACTGGTAAAGCCAGCCTATAACCTCAACGTCCTTGCAAGAATCCACTGTGAGTGTGTCGCGCATATCCGCGAGAAGTGAACTGTCGGAAAGCAAATCATCCGGCATCAAGAGCTCTGTGAAATCAGCTATCTTCTCGAAGAGAAAGGGCATCGTCGCATTGTAGTAGTTACAGACGGCTACGATTAGAAGGCGGTATGCCTCTTGCTGTGGATCTTTGGACGTAATGCGGCCACCGAGGAGATCGAAAACGCGCTGTTCAGTGATATAGGGTTTTAGTGATTCATCAATGTGTCCTTGCTTTGCCTCAGCGAGGATCTCTGGCTGGGTAAAGCCATCCGCCGGGGATACTGTTCCCGCTCGTGTGTATCGGTTTGCATCCATAAACCTCAGAGCGCAAAACCGGTTGAACCATGTGTATGCAACACGATCAATCAATGCTTCTTTCGAAGTTGATGTAAGTTCCAGCTGCAATTGCTTTATGCTCGCTTCTTTCTCTCTCAGTTCGACGCTATCAGTTCTCAATACCTGTTCGAGACGCGTGGCAATCTCATCGCGCAACCGTCTTCGGGCTTCTTGGGCGAATTTTTTCAGCGCCGCAGTGTCAATGCGACTCGCTTGTAATGGCTCTTTTATGACTGCATTGTCCATTAATCAATCTCCAAGTGTTATTTACAGGCGCACTCGCTTACCAGCCTGAATCTCCCGCAACATTGCTTGTTTCAATTGAGCAAGGTATTGATCAACATCTTGCTCATCAGCTAAATAAGCCTTGCTGAACGCCACTTCGATTGATTTACAGCTGATCGATTGAATTGTCTGGGGTGCTGTAAGAGTTGCTACGTTCTCAGACTGGGATCCACCTCCTTCGGATTTCGCAATCGGCTGGTAGGACTCACTAAGTTTTTCAAGGATCGCCGGGTAGTCAACTTCTTCGAACCGACGAACTGAGTCTCGTATCACGGCAATCACTGGTTCTGTCAGAACGGATGCATTTACAGCCTTGAAGCACTCGACAAGCCGCGACTTCTCTTCTGGGCTCACCTTGGTGTATTCGTCCAGGGCAACAATCTTACTTTTAAGTCGTTCGAGCGTATCTGTCGCCAATGCCCTTTCTTTCTGTAATTGAGCAGAGATTCCTTTGCTTAGGAGATCACAGAGTGATTTAACTTGCTGCATTTTATTGCCGAGAAAACAATCAGGAGAGTCAAGAATTTCTTTGAGTGCCACCGCTTCTGTTCCCTCTAGGTATCCCAAATTCGGCTTTTCGCTTTCTAGCAACTGGAGTGCGTTGTCGTAGAGAGCCTTCATGCTTCCATCCATAAAGGTCAGCATGGGCCGGATGCGCTTTTCCTTTGTATCAAGCAGATCCTCGAACTTGTCTGGGAACTCCGTTATGTAGAAAGAATACGGTTTGCCACAAGCTTCGCCTATTCGGGTTATGGAGTCGTCTAGTCCGGCAAGAAAGGGGTATTTGGACTTCTTTTTCAACTTGTCCGATAAGGATTGAAACAAATCCCTCAGGGCGTCAGCTGTTTCTTTGGCCAAGGCTTTCGCTTCTGTCGCAACCGGCGGCCTGTCAAACAATTCTTCGAAAAATTCCTTCAGACGACGCGTTTGAGTGAGCGTGAACTCAACTTGTGGTTCCAGAATTATTTTCGGATGAGAATGCGTATTCCGTAGAGCAGACTCTAACTCTGTCTCCTCAAGAATATTGCTGTCTAGACGCACTTCCAGTTTGCCTCGTGCGCACAATTTGGCAACCGTGCATAGAATGGCGGAAAGATACCACCCATTGGGCTTTTTCTCAAAGTCATCGATAACGGATTTAAGCGATATACGTATTCCCTTGGTGACGCCTCTGTGAATCAAGGATAGAACTTCCTGTTCTGCCTCAGACAGGGTAGCACCGTCCGATGCAAACAGTCCGTCTTCTCGCTGTTGCAAGCACTTTGCTATGTCGTTTTCTGAGTACTGAACTGGTGGCAGCATTTTCAAGTTAGTATATGTACGTGAAATGAGATCGTTGAATGCTTGATTGATCCGGGCTTGGGGGTCCTCGGCGGGAATGTCGAGCAGCCCGCCTTTGATAATCAAAGTGGCCTTGCTCAAAGAGCGCTTGGTTCTCTGCGTAAGGTCTTTCAATCTATCGTCGTTTTGGCGAATCTTGTCTGTCAGAATGCGCTTTACGGTCTCCTGTTGCGTCGTAGATAGATTATGGCGAACGTATTTCTCTGTTTGTTTGTACATGAGCACGTCGCGCATGAGTCGATCATCTGGCGGCAACACAACCACCAATTCATCGCGACTGGTAGATTGAACTTTGAAATAATCATCGTCCCCGGTTCTTTCATGAAACGGCGTAATGACGTTGATAGCTAATTCGTACTCGCGCCCTACCAACTTATCGTCCAGTCGTCGACAGAACTGGTAGTCCTGTTTGTTGATCTCGTATCTGATTTTATTGTTCTTGATGATGCCGGTGTAGATTAGCTTGTTTAGCTCTTCGGCAACGTCCGCTTCTTCTACATCAGTGTTTTTTATTTCTTCCTCGATATCCTTTTCTTCGTCTGTTAGAAATGCAAACTCCTCACCGTTTCTCTCGATATACGTCTGCTGCTCTAGCAAATTGAGAGATTCTTCAATTTGTTTTCGCAGTGCAATAAGCTCGCAATCGAAGTCATCAAACATAAGCACAGACAAATTGCGCACCGTTGCCTTAAACTCTTTGACGTATTTGACAAGAAACAATGCCTTCAATACGCGGGTTGCGAACGGATTGCCCAAATTGTTTTCCGCAACTATAATTGATCGCTGGATTTGTGACTTCAGGGAATTGCGGATCCCTTCAAACATGAGATCGAACGTGGCCAGTTTGCCGATTTCTTGGGTAGAGATGTGTATTGCCACCTGCTGAAAAACCGCGAGCATGGAACGCTCCCCGACTGAGCTATGCTTTCCTTCGAAGGCGTTATGTTGGGATAAGTTCTGGATTGCCAACTGGAATAATGTGAACTGATAGGGAATGAAAGGGTACGAGTGTATAAAGTGATCCCTATCTTTGAAATTCTTGTAGCGTTGAGTATCGTCTGCAAAGTCAAAGAATGTTTTGAAGTTGTTGGATTCCTCATGATAAACACGAGACAGGAGTTCGACTCCATTGTCATTCTTAAGTAGCAGACGCTTTTGAATCACCTCAGCTACATCAGCGCTCGTCAATTTCATTCGTGTCTTGAAGCGCGCTTGAATCTTGGAGAAATCTTCTCCCTGCTGCTTCGACATTTCACCCAGGACGCTGCCCAGCTCGTCCTGTGCTGTTACAACGATCCAGGCCCGCCCCTTGCATTTGGTTTCGAGGCTTTCTGCAATCGTCTGCAGATTGGTCATCAGCTTGGTGTTATTCGCAATGTATTGACCCACCTCATCAACAAAAAAGTTGAGGTGAAAATCCGGACTCTGTTGGTTCAGATACGCGGATACCTCGTTTGCAAAATCTTCGATAGAGACCGAATAATCCTTTCGATACTTGTCGAGAATACCAGCGGCTAAGTCTTTGGAAGCCTTAGCTACTTGTGAATACGCTTCGGCAATATTTTGCGATTCGAGTAATGCTTGTTGACGCCCATTTTCCCAGGTTAATCCGGAGATGGCTTGATACGCTTTCTTGAAGTCTTCATACAAGCTTCTAGTGTCCAAATCTCGCTCAAATTGAGCGATGTGGCCTTGCTTGCCGTAATAACCACGCATTTCGTTGAATACTTTCACAAAAACGGCAAGCAGCGCATCAACCTCCTTCTTTGTTATCACGTCCGCCTTTTGATCAACATTGAAGAGAATGCTTTTGGAAGGGATAGATACAGCCTTCCTCAAGTCGGCGCGTAGAATCTCGTTTTCACCACATTTGGACTCGAAATACTCGATTGCCCGCTTGCCGTCGATTTCCCGATTCTCGAGGAGTAAAGCCAGCATCTTAAGTAGATGCGACTTACCTGAACCGAAGAATCCGGAAATCCATGCGCCATTGGCTCCCTGGTAGTTGTTGTATTGGTCGAGCAATTCCTCGACACGTTTTGCCAGCTCATTAGTCAAAACATACTCTTCCAATTCCACGCGTAGGCTCTGTTCGTCATCCGCCTTAATAACACCCTCAATAGGGCGGTTGACGGGAAATTCGAAGATCGTTTCTAAGACCATGGTTCGTTGTCCTTCATGTTATGGGCCGCAATGGAAGATATCAAAAGCTCGGTAGTATTTGTCGTCGTGAAGACGACCGAACAAATCTAGTGACGCACCGTCTTCAAGAGAGTGCGTATACGCGCCTGGGAAGAAGAGAACTGTCGGCCTTTCCTTTGCTGTACTCTGTAGGTTGTTCAAAATATTGTGGGAGCGAATATACGGAAATACTTCTCCGACTCCCGTAATGAACATTACGTCGAAGGGCTCTTTTGCCATCTTTTGAGCTATGGCAGGAATCAAATGTCCCTCCGAATCAAGAACACCTTGAAGCAAGTCCTTTAGCTCAGTCTTGGAGATGCCAGACTCTATTTCGAGGATTCGTTCCCATATATTTCGCTTGCGCAGCAATTCAATCGTCAAGTCATAGAGGTTAACTTCAAGCACTCGAACTCCTTTCAGTTCGAGTCCGTTCAGAAGCTGCTTTTGCATTTTGACGAAATCGAATGCTTCCCGCGCGGGATATGCGCAAATAAAGAAAGGCACTTCGTTACCGATACCTTCTTTATGGCGGAAGCGTCGGCTGCTGATAAGGTTAAGAAGATGTTGGAACCTCTCGTGTACTGGTCTGGATGCAATATCAAGTCGTGTCATTTGCAATACCCGCGGATGTCTGAGTCAGAGATCGGTAATGCAACGAGAAAATTTTTCGAATCTTCTGAAAGAACTTCTATGAAACACTTTGTCGCAAGAAACGGATTAATCAGATTTCCCCGATCGATCAAATCGGCGTCGTGTAGTGCCTTTGTCAATACCTGGCGAACCTTTGCTTGAGTCTCCTGCGTGAGCCGAGCTAGTTCCGGATGCCACTCCGACTTTTCGTTGAAAAAGGCGTAATAATCATCGGCCGTTAAACTCAGATTGTGATGAACATATTTTTGGTGCATTACTTCCGTGGAAAAGTCGAAAATGAAGCGGTAGCGCTTACATAATGCAATCCAAAGTAAGCAACACTGTTCTCGATGCAAACCGCTTACTAATAGCTCACATTCTTTTTCAGTAAGAAGTTTTAGCCGCGAAACGACTTCTTGGTATAACTTGGTTAAGGTGCTTGTTTTCCTGGACTGCAAAAGATTTTGTCCAATTACCTTTTCGCGCACTACTGTCCAATCGTGCACAGCTAGGAATACTTCCGCCACACGCGTTGATTCAGATAGAAGCAGTCCTCCAGTTGTGAACCCCATGCTGTATTTTGCCTCTGTCGGCATATTAACAGTCGGGGCTACTTGCTTGGAGACTTGAGCAGGCTTAGGCAGCGGAAACCTCCCAAAATTCGAAATCGTTTGACTTATTCGCATGTGAACTCGTTAGGCTTGGAGCCTTTGTCAACCCATCTGGATAACAACTTAGTCCATGTCAGATGCCTAAAAGACATTAGTATAGTATGTTTCTCATGCTCTATTCTCCCCATCGGCGCGGCGGAGGTATACGGTGCGTCTATTTGGCTGGCGTTTCAGAACCAAGGAGCGCTTGACAGCCCTGTCGCTTGTTCCAGTGGACACCAAATGCGGTGGCAAAAATTGGCTGACAGTACTTTAGCAGCCGGACCTTTCCGATCGAAACGGGTGTCTGTCTGTGTATTCCGGAATGGTGACATCACAAGTTCTAAAGATTCTGCGCTAACTGCTGTTTTCTAATTCTGTCATTGCGTGCCGTTTGAAGTTGCTCCAGGGATATTTCGCCTGCTAAAGCTAGTCCATTCAACTGGTCAAGCAGTTCCAGCTCCAAGTCAGAGACAGTTCCATCAAGCTGTTTGTAGTCGAGATCATGCTCAACCTCCGACCATGCATGCATTATCAATGAAGCGATTTGTATTTCGACTGGAAAACTCCTCGCCGCATCCTCTTCGATAGCAGCACCTGGAACTCTCAGACGGAGATGCGTAGCGCGATAACCGGCGAAGCGCATCTCTCTAATTTTCTTTCGTTGCCCTTCTGGAAACGTTTTCGCAGTCTTTTGTGTCGGCAGAAGAACGGCGAGGGCCTCGACGGTGCGATCTCTGTCGCCGGGGAAATAGAGGGCAACACGAACGCCCGCTAAATCGATTAGATCATTGATTATATCGTTCTGTTGAAGGTATGCAGCTTCGGGTTCTTCAAGAGGGATTGCTCGCTGCCAGAGCTTGTCCTTTAAGCGTGTCGGATCTTTTTCTCGATGGCTAACGATAGCAAGAATTTTTCTTTCCTTTAAAGCGGCTTCAACCAAAGCTCGGGCATGTTGGGCAGCCTTTCTATATCTTTCACGTTCATGTTCTTGATACTGGTTAGCAAATTCATTAATCAAGTTCGTGAGGTTATGCATGCGGTCTGCATAATTGGGTCCACGTCTAATTATTCGTAATTGGCCAACTTGTTGGATTCCTTCCTCATGTGTAGTCTCAGTGTAGACATAGACATCTGTTGAAGGCTCGGTTTTTGGATGGCTTGTCACAGTACTTTCTTGAATGCATCGGTCCCTGAGCTGCGGAAGGCTTGTTTGATAAAACGAGGTAATTTCGTTAGCCCCTAAATCTCCTGGGCGAAGTACAGACATGAAAGATTTGCGCAGCTTTTGATCATGATGAAACTGAACATTCACTTGTATGTCTCTTGCCGACTGCACAATAGTCACGGTGGTTGGAGACGGCAAAGTTTCCGTCTTGTGCTTGGAAAAGTCCTGGCTGAAATGTTCAGAAACGGAAGCCACTTACACCTTCAAAAGATTACTGGAAAAAAAGAATATACTAAACCACCTGCGGAGGCATTGATTAGGAGAAAAATGGCGTATATATCCTACGTTCGTTTAGGCAACCCCAAAGATATAGAGTTAGAACCTACTCCCGGAAATACTTACTGGGTGGTATTACGAACCCAAAATGCTGAAGTGGCTTTTCAAGCGCTGCTCACAACTAGCGTCAAACGAGACCATAATCCTCCAGAGCAAGACCGGACTCCTTCATTTCAGTTTGACAACGGGGTCGTGCTGCACGGAGAAGGAATTAAGTTTTTCCGGAAGATGCCGGAGAAGCCGCTAAAAAACCTGCGGTTCTGCGACATTTACAGGCATGCAGAGAATGGCTCTTATGAGCTGCTTTCAAATTTGAGCGGGGAAGAGCATGAAAAGCAATTTGCCAATCTACAAGAGCTGCAAGCGTTTCTTCGGACTCTAGATATCGACGAGGTATGCATTCCACAAGAAGACTTTGATGGCAGCAAAGAATTTGAAATAATGCTCTGATGATTCTTCGGTTGAGAAAAGTGTCCTGGTCAGGCGTTCGGCTAGAAACCTGTGATACGTAGTGATATCAGTACTTTCATGGCTCAAAAGTACTGATATTCGGCAATTTTCTTGCTATTATTGCCTCTGAAAAAGTACTGATATTTAGGAGCGCCTGGCCAGTCGTGAAAAAGAAAGCTCCGGCCGCGGCCGCCAAACATTACGACAATTATCTAGCCTCGCTTAAAAGGGCTCCTCTATCGGAGCAGAGCAAAAGGGCTTACCGGTCCCGAGTAAATCAATTCATGGACTTCCTGGCCGCCTCTAATAGCGGAATTGAACGGCTTTTGAAGGACAAGAGAGAAGGCGAGTATATCCTTCGCGAATACAAGCGATATCTGAAGCAATCGCGCAAGTTTGCGCCCAGCTCGGTCAATGCCTCTCTGACCGCAATCGACCATTTTTTGGGCTCTCTGGGACTACCACCAGGCACCAAAGTAGCCCGAGAGGATCTGCCCCAGGAGGCACCCAGGGCGCTGACGCCAGACGAACAAAAGCGCTTTGTCGATGTAGCCCAGACTCGCCGCCGGGCGCTCGATCGGGCCGTGCCGCTGCTGCTGATTTATACGGGAATTCGTATAGGCGAATGCGCCGCCTTGGACATTGCCGATGTGTCTGTGGCTGGGCGCAAGAGTCAGATAATTATCCGCAGCGGCAAGGGTGATCGATACCGGGAGGTGCCTCTGAATGAAAATGCCCGAGACGCAGTTCGGGAGTGGATTCTTGAGCGCAACAACCGTTTTGAAGAAATGGAAGTAGAGGATGCCTTGTTCTTGAACCCTCAAGGTCGTCGGATGTCAGCGACAAGCCTGGATCGTATCGTCAGAAAGACCGGCGAAGCTTGCGGGATAGATCTTTCGGCTCATGTGCTTAGGCATTCTTGTCTGACAAATCTGGTGCGCAATGGTCACGACCTAATATTGGTCGCGGAAATCGGGGGCCATAAACGCCTTGAGACAACGAGACGCTATGCTTTGCCAACCAGGATGGATAAGGAACGCGCATTAGAGTCGTTGCTTTGACAAGCCAAATAATTGCATAAGAATGCGACCTTTTTCTTTACCAACGCGAGTAAGGGGCATCCAGCATTTCAAGCACCAATGCCCTGCTGTTGATGTATCGTTTCTTCGCGGCGCCGCTGGTGCCATCACGCAGTTTCTTAAAGTTCCTAAGTAGTCTATTTCGGTCGAGATGTATCTTCCGATGTTCTGGTATTTTTCTGATACACATGACATCAACCCATGTATGAACGTCGGAACACTCCTCACACGGCTTGTCATTGTAGTTTAGGGTCATCTCCTTTCGAAGAAGATTCAACAATTTGCCAGGTTTGACATAGACTTCAACTACTCGGTTAATAACGCCCCTCGAAGGGTCAATTCCCGGGTCGCATACAATGCCCACAATACTTGCGGATTCTTGCAAAGCATAAGCTTTGACTATTCCCATTCCGACATAAATCTGTTTGTCTGGCACCAAGACACATTCACCTACTGAGATTGCGCCAGAAATTGGCAGTTCTTGATCAAGGAACAACTGGAATATCGTGTTCGCCATGTCACAAATGTCAGCAACGCTTTCATTCGAAGTATCTTGTCCGAAAAGAAAAAGCGAATCGGAAAATGCCACCATTTGTTCTAAGTGCGTATAGCTTGGACCTGCAGTGCCAATTTCCTTGGTGTACTCCGTGATCGGTTCGCTAAAGCCGTCTAGTTCATCGATCGGTGTTGATACCTCATAAAGCGTTGTATTGCGCATGCTTGCCTGGTTAGCATAGGACCAGGCTTTCGCATATGCAGTTGCAAGAGAAACACTTCCGAAAGCGTCTAGATAGTTTTTAGTTCCTAGAAGATCGAGGCAAGCGACGATGCGAGGTTTGCTCGCTGGTACCTTAAGATCCTCATCTTTCAAAGCGTCTGGTAGTCTATCGAAGCGGCTTGTGAGTCCCGACAAATTCTCACCTCAGGTATTTGTGTTTAGGTAACAATATGAACAATTCAGCAACTGCACGAGATTACCAACGATCATAAATACCCGCAGCATGTTCGGCATCCCGTTTTCGAGACGACTCCAGTTGCTGCTTTAGTCCAAGAATAACTCGCTTAGCCCATTTGCGTGTTGCCGGGTGTTTATGCCCGGTCAAGGACTCGATGACCTTTAAACGGTCCTCATAAGGTGTCGACATAGTTCCTACCCAAGTGAAATTCCATAGGTTCTGGTCCAACTGCGAAATTACTTCTGAATTGTGTCCAAATAATTCCAGAAACGATTTGCAGAAGGCTGATAAGTGTACTCCCTCTGTGGTTCGTTCAAGTATCGGTAAACGCCTAGCGACGCACTTTTGCGCCGGTTCTCCATAACTCTTGCACCACTGAAGGAGGTAATCCTGTGGCAACTCAAAAAACATGAGTCCCGGTGTCTCACCGGGTTCAACTGCATTACCGAATACTATCTCGGCATCATGGCGAGTTCTCCAATTTTCAGATGATAATGCGGCACCGAAAATCGGCCAGACGCTTACATGATCTCGAGTGAGCAGCGCTTTGGAGACAACTTGCAGACTTCCGTCAATTTTGTAGATGCGCCTATTATCGTCAATGCCGCATTGTGAGACTATTTGCTCTGCCAAGGACGTTGCAAAATTTGTATTGAAACTGTTTTCTGACTCGATTAACTTGATACAAAATTGCTCCCAATAATGCGCATCCATTGTGTTTTCCGATGAGGAGATTCCGTCAAGTACTTCTTTATCCATCAGCAATTTCTGCACTGAGTCCGCGATTCCAAGCCATCGATTGTCGTCTTGATAGCTGAACATCGACAGCAATGTAAGCGAAATGATCTTTCCTTCAACATTTTTTTTGCACAGCGCATCGGTCATCTGTAAAACGCTGTCGGTTGGAAGAGCTTTTAATACGCCACCAAACGCTAGCGAGTGAAAAGCTCGAACAGTTATATGGTTGTTTTGTAAGAGCGCCAAAGCTCGAGGTACAGATTTGTTATCTAGCCCCACGCGTGACATGAGCCATATCGCAAAGTTATGCAGCGATGGAGAGTTCGCAATGCGGTCAATTGTCGCTGACACCAATTCCGGATTTGATTTTTTGAGTTCAGCTAAAAATCCTCCAAGGAGAGATGGGTTTCGCGCCTGTTCATCTAGAGATAAAAGTTCTATCGCCGCGTCAATAAAGCTCACCGGATCCGAGACGGTACCTGATAATTTCACACCAAATGTATCGGCTTGCCGTTGATCGCCCGCAAGAACTTCGCGCAATTGATTTTTCCAAGACGGCCAAATTGGTCCAACTTCGTCAGACAATTGTGCGATTTGCTTGGTTGACAATCCGGTTATTGAGCCAGCTTCATCGTATTCATAATCATCATAAGTTGCATCGGTTATTAGCAATCGAAATTTGTCGCTGATTGTTTTTGGCAACAATTTATTCTGAACAACTGCAACTCGCTCTTTTTCCTCGGCCGATAATTGAACGCCATCGTGTTTCAGTGCAAATTGAAGTTGCTGTAAGCCTTCGGTCCAAAAATCCCCCTTCTCAAGTACCTTATCGACAACTATTTCGAGTACATCGATCATGCGATAACGGATAAGGGCCAGCATAAATCTGGCAGCCTCATGCGTGGCTGCGAGCTGGATCTTTTTTGTTGCCCATTCTTTTTGCACGAGCAACATAACCAAATTCTTCCAGTAGTCTAAAATTTCTTGATGCGCAGGGTCATAGTCCATTAGCCCCATACGACCACCCTGCTGCTCCACTCCCATGGTTCTGTGAAAGCTTGAAAATTCCAATCCCTTGCCAATGGCTTTCTGTAAAACTGACTGCATTTCCTCATTGTCGGTTTCGAGAAATTGCTTGAGGGTGTTATATCGCAGACCTAGATTAGCTTGCGTTCCGGGCAATCTGGCTTGAAACAACTGGGCAAATTGCCCGGTCGCATTGTTGCTGATTTTTTCGTTTTCGCCTGCGGCAAATAGCAGCATAAGACGTGCGGCGCCAGGAAAAGTGCTTGCCCAAAAGCATAAGTCCTCCAAAGCCCAGACAAGGTGCCGTCTTCCCGGTCCGACTTCCACTATTTCGGACGGAGTCAAATCTCCGTAGACGCGGTCCAAGCATGCTAACGCACTTTCAGGGTTCACTTGAGATAAGGAGCGAAAAATCCGTGAACCCATATCAGTGTTGAGACTTTCCGCTTCGGCAAAAGGGTGGTTTGTGCCACACAGCTTTTCAGCGATGGCACCTGCTGCAGGAGTATCGTGAAGAAATGTCAGTTGATCGCATAGTGCAATAACTAAGGACTTTGGCCACTCTTTGGATGCTAAATCAGTAGCAAAGTTGGTTGAGCATCTTTCCCACCAATCGAGCGCTAAACGCCACGCAAGGGGTTTCGGAGTTACGCGCGCGTATGAGCCAATTGTTTGAATGATGCCGCGTTTCTCAAAATGCTTTATGTGGTCAAAAACGCGTTGGGCGTCGATGTAAACAATATGCTTGGCAATGAACGCGATTTCGTCATTCAGAGTTTCATCGAAGTGGAATCGAGTAAAGAGCGAACAAGCTTCGATAACACGTAAAGCTTCGGCATTTTCCTTTTTAGGCTCCCATAGTAATTTTTCGACTAACTGTTGATTTGTTTGATTGGCAAGGCTTGTTTCTTGACGTAAATTTGCTTCTGAAAGTAGAACTGCCATCCTCGGAAACCCCTCAGCAAAACGCACTATTCGCGTTAGATCGTCCGGAGGCAGAGCTTTATAGCGATACTCAAGGATCTGTCGAATCAGCTCGTCGGAGACAGGCAGAAATTTTATGTGGTCTTGATCTCCAGGTATCGAGTCAGGATTAAAGTCGATTGTGATGAGACTGAACCTGTTTTGCGCATGCTTTATTTCCTGCACAAGAAGGGCATGCAAATCGCGGCTGCAATTGTCGACCACCAGTATGCCTGCCATTCCTCGCATCCACGACAGGAACCCAGTGAGCTCTCCACCGCTTGCGGCGGCATCAAAATACGCCAATCGACTTCTGAATTCGATTTCTCTAAATGATTCCAAGATCAGACGTGTTTTACCTAGTCCTGGCAGTCCTGTTATCCTCACGACATCGCCAAATTTTCTGACTGAATTTTGAAGCACTTTAATTTTGTCGGTAATACCCGTATCAGCAAAATATGGAGTTGAATGGGCGTCATAGCCGCTCAAACCCTGCCACGTTTGGAAGTGCATTGGGAAGCCGCGACCAAGGCATTCTCGAACAAATGTGATCGCAGCTAAATATTTATTGGTCCAGTTCGCGATTAGCGTCGGGTCGTAAACTCTAATATCAGCTTGTTTAGAATCGCCAAATCCCGATTTCTGGAGCTGCTCCTTCATCGTTTTTTCTCGAGTTTTATGACCAGGCTGATTGCAAAACATGACATATCGGCCGCCACGCTCAAGCAGTTCTTTGATCTTGGGTTTCAATGTTATTTCGTCAGACTCTAAAAGCTCTTTGGCACAGGCTTTGCCACCCATTTGTGTGGCCTTTATTTGAAAGAAACTATCATTTGTAATCCAGTCTCGAACATCGGGATCTCCTTGCCAGGACACGCTTGCATCCTCACCTCCATCCGCAATTCGAATATCTAGACTAGTTGAGACACAGATGTCCGGCACATTGTGACTTCTGACCTCGCAATACAGAAGCGTTTGTAGTAGCTCGGTCAATTGAACGTCTGTTAACAGCTTTATTTCATTGGTAGATATTGCAAGAACGTTTGTCATCAGCGTGTCCCGTATCGGTACGTTCATTTTCGCACCTATCGCGTAATCGAATCGTAAGCAACGCTTGTTTTGGCTTGGGGATAGCGTTCTTGTCACCAGGGGCAACGTGCTTTAGTTCCGATTTCCAGTGAACAGCACTATTGAAAAACCGTCAAGAAATATTCTTTGCGCAACCCTCTTACAGACTAGTTTTTGATGCATTGGTGAACAGGACTTTTGCCATCCAGTGACATTGTCTTTCGAAACTGACATTAGTGGTCAGACACCAAATTATTTAATACAGGGCTGAGCGCTTTCTTGGCTCACTGCATATATCCTGCAGTCCCGTTGGATATAGTCAGCAATGTCAAGAGGTTGCGGAGAAAGCAAATGTCGTACGACAAGGCATCAGAGCCCACTAAACAAGTTCAGCAAGCAGTTCGAACTAGTCAGGACTTGCAATCGAAATGCCAGGCTGACACCGAACATGTAGAAGTTGTTGTCGCGGTTCGGGAGTTTCCCAATACTGAATACACTTGGCTCTACAGCAAGCACGACATTTCAATCGCGCAGGCGAAGATGGCGATGCGAGGTTACGCAGTTGACACCAAAACCGTTATGGACAGTAAGCGCAGTACGCTAGTCTTAATCATTGACAAAGATCTTTGGCGAAAGAAGGAGGTATACGCAGAAAGGCTCCCTAAAGAATCGGAGCTTCCCAAAGAATCAGGGCTCCGTGAAGAATCGGGCTCCCCAAAGAATCGTGGATCGCCAAAGCGTCTGATGGAAAGTAATTTCCTAACGTTGGTCATGCGCTACACAGCACGGCTCATTGTCGTTGATGAAGGGTCGCTGTAAAAGAAACACTCTGAGAATGGTTTGGCCAGTAGTGCAACGCTAGACCTGCAACTTTCATCCAATGCCAACACAAACTGGAAACGAGTAAAGAATGAGAATGAGATGGAAAGCAAAAATGAAAATGTGTGCATAGCGCCTTGCGACACAGGCTTGCGACGATGAAAGAATTACTGTTTGATATATTTACGATCTTCTTCGCTCTGCAGTGGTTACACCAGGCAATCGAGGACTACCTGGTTCATGTTTATGGCTGATACCGGCTTACGCCGGCAGGAAGCTGTGCCAAAATCTTGCCGACGACACCTCGAGCAAACCAACACGTCGCCATGGGCGATGCTATGCTTCGAACTCAATCAATTCTTCTTCAGTCGAATAGACTAGCGCGGAGTCGGCCGGCGAAATAGGATTCCCGTTTTTTGGCGAAGGTGGTTCAACTGTGCCACCAAACAAACTTCCCTTTGAATCATATGCCTCAAGCATGCCCCAGCCTTGGAATTGGTGTTTAAGGTCGGCAGTTGCATAATCAAAAACTACAATCTTCATCAGATTGGCGCCCGGCTTTAGCCCGAACGATGCAGTGATCTTCGTTTTTTTGTTGAGCTGCCTTGGCACCATACCCGTGAAAGCAAGCTCATTGTTTACATAGACCTCGACCACAGGAAGGTCTCCCTTGCCTGGAACTGAATTGGCAGTATAGTCAATCTCAAGACGTACGGGTGGATGTGCTTTGTAACTCAGGTTGGTCACGCGAAGCTCCTGCAAAAACAATGGATGTGCTGCATTCCTATCATTTCAATTACTTATTCGGAGAAGTACTGGCTTGATTCAACACTGAGTCAGCCACCGGGCTCTGTGAGTTCTTACCCTTCAAGAACTCTTGGGCTTTCCGCCTGGTGTTCATGAGTGCTTGAATGTCGAATTGGGCTTTTGGCTGCTGATTCAGTTTCTTAAACGCCAGTGCTCTAAGCAATTTCGCGTCCAATGCATTTTCATTGTTAGCAACGCTCAACTCACAATTTTCTACAGTTTTATTCCAGTCGCCAGCCTTGGCCGATTCAATCGCTTTCCGGAGATAGATTTGCCAAGCTTCCTCTCCAGCCAGTCTCGGTCCGTATTGTGTCCACATCTTTCCCAGAAAGTCTCCAGTGTTTGTGGTGGCATAACTGAAAGCTTTGCTGACCGGATCGTCACCGAAGAAAGGTTCTTGTTGCTTTGGATATTTATCATTGGTGCGGCCCAACTCGCTTCCAGGAAGCAAACCATCGCCCGGACGTGGCTGAGCCCAAACATTTGGGGCTGCAACTATTGCGACAGTTAATAGGACTGTAATTTTGAGTTTCATTTTTTCGGCACTCCTTCCGGCTCCTGTTGACCTACCTTTCGACCCAACCACCAAACATAACCACCGACAACGAGCCCGGTGAAAGCCCCAGTATTAGCATGTCCGCAAATCATCCAACCGCCCATGATCGCACAAAAGCCTGCAATTATTGCAGTCATCAATTTGGGTTGAGCGGCGATAGCAGTCAGCCCATTATCGATGCGCGATTTAGCCTTGGGTGCTGTTGCCAGCCATCCGGCAAAGACACTCCACAAAACCATTGGCACAAGCTTCCAGGGCTGTCCCTTTTCTCGTTCTTGATAGCGATTTTCTTTCTCGGTTACGTCAACTACGTGCTGGTTGAAGGAACCCGGGGAGTTCGAGCCCTGAAGGATTTGATTCTCTTTCCACAGCTGATCATCAAGGTAGTGATTCTCTTCCGCCCATCCTTTCCACAGTGCAAGCGTAAGCACTAACAGGACAATCCGAAATATAAATCGCCGCTTGATCGTCACCAAGTCAGCTTGTGCAATTTCAGTAGTCATTGCCCTCTCCTCACTAGAATGGACTCCTGCGTTTACCTACGGCAAATAGATTTCATCGTTCTCACGGTCTGGTCCGGCTATTTTTTGAGATGTCTTTACTTTGTCTTCTTCCTTCTTGTCGTCAAGCTCAGGCTGAATCGGTTTAGCGGGGACTAAGTCCTCACCCTGGTCTTCCAACTCCAACTCGGGTTCCTCGGGCTTAGGCTCGCTGTCAGGCACGGATTCTTTTGGCTTAGTCTTTTTTCTCCGCTCAAATTCGCCGTACTCCTTCACAATCGGATGCTCCTTTCTAGCAGGTGGTGGCTGCGTTTTCGGGACCGGAAACGTCTCGTGCGTAAACCGCGTGCACAACACCGGCGGTGTTGATGGTGTCAAAACCAGAACTTTGTCTGTCTGGATTTCCATCAATTCTGAAGCTGTCATAAGGGGCCGCCCCATCTCGCGCTCCTGTAGACTGCCTCGATCGGTAAACTTCTTGTCCAGAATCGTTTGATAACCGAGCCCGTCACTCACTTCTTTTGCTGTCTTAAAATCCCGTGGACGGAAGAACACGCGCGTGCCAACTTGAGTAATGATGATTCCAGCTTTGTCTTTGGTGTAGACATTTTCTAACTGACGGTAGTCCTGAATGCCCAACATGCAAGAGATCTCCCGACGGCGAATGATGCTGAGCGCATCATCAATTCCCGGTATATAACCGAAGTTCGTAAACTCATCGAGCACCAAAGTCAGTGGCTTAGAAAAATGCGTATCTAAAGCCAGGTCAAGCAGGTAATTAAAAGTCAATGCGGCAATCGGCTTCATACCTGCCTTCCGGCTTGGCACTGAAAAATAAAATGTGAACAACTCGTCTTTTAGCTGCTCCGGATCGATATCAGTCGTCCTGGTCAGTCGAACAATTTGTTCAGATGTCCAGGGGTTCAGCCTGGTCATGAGCCCGGCAAACACGCCATGCCTGAAGTTCTCGGATGAATGCCCGCAGAAGGCTTCAAACTCTTGGGCGGCATAGCCCGAATCACTATTGGCCAATTCTTGCTCTAGATACTTTTCCGGCTTGGCCAGCAGCTTTCGAATACCTCCAAAATGGGCAAGCGATGGGTCTTTTGCCACTACGTGCATAATGAAAATTGTGAGCAGCTGCTTTTCGGATTTATCCCAAACAGGATCTCCTCTGTGCGAACCTGCCGGCGACGTGTTCAAAACAACCAGGTCAGCAAGCCCTTCTGCTATCGAAGTTTGTAGATGCATCGCCGCTTTGCCAACACTATCGAGTGGATTTATTCTCGTCGATGCCATATCGGACGGATTGAAGAAGTAAATCTTATGCCCTTTAGAAGCGCGCCACCCAGCCGTTTTCATATAGAGTTCCGGGGGCTCAAATCCGGCTGTTGCTTCAGTCACTATGGCGCTGGTCCCTGTTCTTGAAAGCAGGTTGGGTATGAAGAAACCGCTCGATTTCCCGGCTCCGGTAGGCCCGCAGATCAGTGCATGCCAGTTGGTTTGCTCGCGATTTATCGCTATCAGTTCTTTCCGTTCCCACGGTGCAATTAGCAATTGTGTTGGTTCAGGATTGCTTGAGATGTATCCAGCGGCTCTTAAATCCTTCTCGGTTGCCCAGCGAGCCGAGCCGTAGGCGGTCGAGGGCTCTGACTCCTCTCGTTCAACTTGTGCGTCCTCTGCCAGCCCCTCTCTGATCATGATCAGCCTTGCATCGCAAAACGTCTGGCTCCACTGATTTCTTGAGTCAGTTATGGATATTTCAAAACTTGTCCCGTTCTCAATTTTGTTATAGCGAATCAGGATTTCATACTCGATAGTCCAGTTGTTACGCCCCGGATAGCGCTCTGTGTCTTTGGCTGTGATTTGCCGGTAAGTCTTGTTGTATTTGAAATCTTTGCAGCCAAGCCGACTCAAAGTTGTCTCGACCAAGATTGGAAAGTGTGACGGATCGACGTTTAATACTATGTCTTTCTCAGTCGCTTGCGGCATCAGTTTATACCCATGTCAAACAGGTCACTTCCGTCATCGCGCTCATCATCGGGCTCTCTTGGACTGTCAATTATCAGAGCGATGTCCGCCATCTCCCGCTGTTGTTCCAACTCTTTTCCTTGGTCAGACTCTATTCCAAGCAAGTCATCGAGAGAATCAGCTCGCTCTGGCTGCCGTTCTGGCTCCCCGATCATCGGGCTATTTCTATCTAAGTCTAGTTGTTTTGCATCACCAAAGCCAATCAAGTCGTCAAGCGATTTCAGCCCCCGGTCGGGCTCGGTTCGCTCGCCGTAGCGAGGGTCGGCCAGATACTCCGCCTCTCTTTCTTGCTCCTTGAGGGCGATCTCTCTTTCCTTGCCTAATTCAGACTGTTCGTGCTCCTTACCTGGCTCACGCTCCAACTGCTTTTCACGCCTCGGGGCTTCTCCATAACAGTCCTCCCCAAAACGCTCCTTGGCTCCCAACCAGGTCAACATTTTCACAAATTGATCTTTCTCAATTCGGTGACTGTAGTCCTCCCTCAGATAAGCATCGGCCGCAAGCAGCTCCTCCGACGTGTCGTATTTGGTGTAAGTCTTGTCTCCGATTTGAATCTTGTCCTGGTCGTCCACGCGCGTCAGGTCGATACCAGTATGGCTATCTTGAGGACTCAGACCGTATTTCATCAAATGCTGAAACTGCTTCTGCTCCAAGGCTAACTGGTCTGCAATTCTGTCGATTGCCTGGAACGGGTCACCAGCCTTAGTTTTTCGGTCCAGGTCTGCGTTCAACTCAGCCCGGTCTTTTTCTAACTGTGCCAAGGTCGCCTCGGCAATCTCTTTCATTTCCGGTCTGTTGGTCGCGATGTCTTGCCATATCTCTCTTTGCTGATCATTGTGCATAAGTGACCCGAGGTCCGCCATGCGCCCCAGGTCGTGGAACCGAGAACGTCCCAGGTTCGGTCGATTTTCCCGTCCTTCATTGTCTTCAACGAATTTTTTCCAATCGTTATTGAACTTCTCCCACTCCATCTGGTCACGACTTGGATCATTTTTCTTCTTCTCGTCCTTATAAAGCCGGTCATAAAACAACTCACCGCGCTCTTTTTCGAACATCGGGTTTAAGTTTCGCGTCCGGCAAAACTCCTCCATGTCGCGATCTAAGACCCGCTCGATGTTGTGCTCACGTTCAAGGTATCGGTCACCGAAAGCTCTGAGTCTCATGTGATCCGTTTTGTCGATTCTCACCTGTCGGTCTTGCGTGTCACGCCCAAGAAGCACCACGTGCGCATGCTTGTGGTCGGTGTTCTCATGTACAACAAAACCATAACGCAACTCCAAGCCCTTCGCTATTCCAAGCTCAGTCATCACTTCTCGCACATAGGCTTTCGTGTCCACGTCGTTGTGCCCAGGCGACAGGATCAACTTATGCACTACGTCATTGCGCTTCAGCTCGTCGACTTCTTGCCTGAGCTGCCGCCCGGTGTACTGGTCTCGGTCGGCTGCATACATCGGTCGGGACGCCTTGCTGTCGCGCCCATCCTCTCTGCGATAAAGAATGTACTTGATGTGGGCGCCGGTCTTCGATTTCATCTGCGCCCCTCTTATGTACGAGTGCTTCACTACGCTTGGCATAGGCTACTCACGGCGCTTTCAGGTCGCTGAGCTGCTGTTTCATCTCCCGGGCAACTCCCTCCAGCTTCTTGTTGAAATGCTTGACCGAGACCTGGTAGCAGTTGTCTAGTACCTCTTTTCGCTTAGTCTGGTCGATTCGACTGGACATCAACGCCATGATCGTCCCTACGTCAATGCCAACTCGAACAAGCAGGCTCGCATATCGATCCTCGATCGCTTTTAACCTCCTCTCAAGTTTCGACTCGCGCCGATCATCTCGGGTAGTTTGATGGTGGTCCAGGTAAAACAAAATTGCTTCCCGGCCCAATTCAGCGGCAGTAATTTTTCTTTCTTCAAGCAGCGCCAAAAATCTCTGGTATGTTTCGGGCGCCAACCTGGTCTCGATTTTAGGTCCTTGCTTTTTCATAATTCCCGCCGTTCACTAAACCCACTATAATCTATTAATATCACAATATAGCCGGGTATAAATCCGGTATTTTAGAGCCCAGCCGGGCATATAATGCCCATATACTGGGCTTTTCTGTCATCTAGCCGAAGGCTTTTATCCTGCAATACGGTTTTTTAGCGTTGTCCTACGAAATTGCCCCAACCAAGGCGGCAAAATATATCGGCGGCAATCTCGTGCGCCTCCCGGCGGGTTCTCGAACCAGCTACCAAACACCTGTCAGAAGTCCATGTCACTGAATGTCAGAAGAGGCTGTCATTGACACAGCACCCAAACCCCCAGCCCAAATGCCCCTGAAACTCCAATCAATCGCTAATACTCCGGAGCGCAGCGACAGTTAAAATACGCTCCAATTAACAGATCAAGAGGACCGCATGAAGCGAATCATTTTCTTACTGGCTCTAGCAGCCTTGGCTAACGTCAGTGCCGGCTTTGCTCAAGTTTGTTCGGACAGCAAAAATCCACAGTTTATAGAAACACTCCAGACGGTTGATAAGAAGTGCGCTGATCTGACTACTTTGCCCGTACCTCGACCACGCAAGTGGGACTCTGGCTATAAGTACGCCACACCAGATGAGCGGGTCAAGTTTGCCCTGGCTTACCAGGATTGGTTAAAGCAACACGGTGAAACCGGTGAACCTAAAGACAGCTATCGGCTCGTCCCTTATACCGATCGCCAAGCCTGGGCAATGCACTGGTGGGCTAAAGAAGATCTGAACTTTGCTCCCACGTCCTTACTCGACCAGAAAGCAGATTGGGTCCATGACGCCCTGGTGGACGCAGGCAACTCACTTCACCTCACCTGTCAGCAGCTGCATCCGCTCGGCGGCGACACTGTCACTAAAAACAATGTTGAAATGACGCTCGTTGATAACAAGAAAGACAAATAGCACTTACGGACCACTCGGACCTTCCAGCACCATCTCCATCCAGCTGTTTATCGTGCGTATTAGTGCACCGGTGTGAAGACCTTTCGGGAAATCGTGCACTGTCCATGCATAATTGACGTCAGTCCCAGTCGGAGATGCCGTGAAGTCTAATATTAGGTTGACCTGGTGTAATGAATTCGGAAAGCCAGCAATGTCCTCGTTCCAATTAGCATCAACCGTAATGCGGCAAATGCTAGGATCGGCATGAACATTTATTCGATGAGTACCTATCGGGTAGCGTAACTGCGTTTCTGCGTCTTCGAAAGCCTGCGGGAAAATTTTAGTTGAATGCCATGAGCCTTCGCGTGCATCCCACCGCTTGTTATTCACGTTTTTTTCAGCCATCGTTTTAGACAGCTTGTCCGCATCGTCCGTGAGGCTCTTGCTGACGATCGCGGCCTCTTTGGCTATTTCTTTTCCGGCCTCAAGACTATATTTGCCGACAACCTTGCCGACTTCCAAAGCTTTCTTTCCAGCTTTTTTGCCAAACTCCAAGGCTTTTTTCTTTAGTTCTTCTTTGTCCATTTTTTCCGGGCTCCTGCCCTTAAGCTTAAACCAGTCTCGCCAGCCATTGCGTTGCTAAGCAGCGGATCAAGTCCCTAGAACGACGTCAGGAGTGAGCGCGAATGCGCCCTAAACATAGATGTAATTGTATAAAAGTCTCGCCGCAGGCGTACAAATTTCGCTGCCACCAATACGCAACGAGCCGATCAACTTAGCCTCCAAGAGCGCCGCCGAACAAATCACGGAAGGACCAAAAAGGGGGGGGCCTTATGGCCCCTCCCCCCAGCGTCCGAGGATTTCCGGGAATGTTCTGCGTACTATTTCAGCATCGCAGTCTTCTTCATACCAGCCCAACATGCCGTTTTGGCAGAACGATTCCTGCCGATCTCGCAAAGGAACTTGTGCGTTTCGCTCTGGACTTAGCCAAAAGCCACCGTGGCTAGGAGTTTCGTACCAGATGATTCCTGGCGCGATTTGTTTGATTTCTTCTGGGGCGCCCCAAGGCGTTGCGAAAGGGATTACATTGTTGTTGCTCATAATAGAACCTCATGTCTGATCCGAACTCTCTGTCCGGGTTTCTCTCGGTTATCGAGCTGGCTCCTGAGTCAAGGGTCTACAAGAAATTAGCCGAGGATTAAATGGAGGGGACCCGCGTCTGGCGGGGAGGAAGCCGTTTATGCCGGAGGCGTCTTTCCCCTTGAGTCGGGTGGTGCCAGGTCGATAGAATTAAGAAACCGGGGAGAGGAGTACACACAGAGCGACTTCAGGAGCGAGCGGAGTATGCGGAGGGGTCTCCCGCGCCTAGCGGGGTGGAGCTTACGCCGCATTCCCTTAGAAAATAAAGATGCTGCCCTGAAACGGAACGATACAAAAAAAGGGAGTTTTCACTCCCTCCCCTTGTTCAATCTCGCAAAGCTTTCCAAATACGGCGCCGGATCGCCACCACTCAGCATCGATGCGTATGCTCGCAGATGCGCTATTTCGTTCTTCAAATTCTTTTTTCGAATGTCGTTGTTTCGCTCATTCTCGAGTTCAACGTACAACAGGTCCAGCTCATTCTGTACCTTTCTGATAATCTCGGTCATTGTTCTCAATTTACTCATTGCTCATACCTCAGATATCCGACTCTCTGCCGGGCTCTTCTTAGCCATCAAGCTGGCTCCTGAGTCAAGGGTCTACAAAAAATTAGCCGAGGATTAAATGGAGGGGACCCGCATCTGGCGGGGAGGAAGCCGTTTATGCCGGAGGCGTCTTATCCCCTTGAGTCGGGGTGGTGCCGGCTTGATTGAATTAAGTAACCGGGGGAGAGGAGTACACACAGAGCGACTTTAGGAGCGAGCGGAGTATGCGGAGGGGTCTCCCGCGTCTGGCGGGGTGGAGCTTACGCCGCATTCCTCTAAAGTACTAAAGATGAATTCATAGATTCGCCCGTAGCACTATATCTGCCACCACAGTAATTAGCCAAGTCAGACTATTTTACGACCAAAAAAGGGGGCTAATGCCCCCCCTGAGTGTCAAACTGGCACCTGCACTCGATGCACGGATTTTCCTTGCTGCATGTCTCTTTCAGATATTGCCACCACGTGTGGAGTGCATTAAGCTGCTTCGCTTCTGTGTTCAACGAGTTTATTTCGGCATAGATCGAGAGTACTTCTTTCTGTGATTTTGTCATGGCCTTTGTCCTCGGTTTTCGGCTTCCGTAGCCGGTTGCCGGTTTTCGTACCGACCAGGCTGGCTGGTCAAGCCCGAAGTGGAACGCAGAGCGCAGCGTGGCTTTACCTGACTGGCGCCTGTGTCGGTACAATTGAGCAACCGGGGAGGAGCTGTCGCTGCCCTAAAGTTCTGCCGCCGACGTAGCTCCAGAAAACGATTTCACGAACAGGGAACGACCAGAGTTTAGGCTCGGCTTGCGCCGAGCCCGTCGTCTCAATATGTGTCTGTTAGCACATCGTGCCAATGTTCGTGAATGTCTGTTAGCGTTTCGTCTACTTCTTCCAGCGTCATGTTGTCGCACGCTTCGCAGCTGCAACTCTCAATCTGCAAATCGATTCGGTCGTTAAAATGCATATACAACTGAAGTTCTGTCATGATTCAAATCCTCAAGATCCAGTCACTCTGACCGGGCATCGGCCTCCCATCGAGCTGGCTCCTGAGTCAAGGGTCTATAAAAATCAGCCGAGGATTAAATGGAGGGGACCCGCGTCTGGCGGGGAGGAAGCCGTTTATGCCGGAGGCGTCTTATCCCCTTGAGTCGGGTGGTGCCGGCGAGATTTAATTAGTTCTTCCGGAGAGAGGAGTACCAAGAAAGCGACGCCAGGAGCGCGCGGAATATGCGGTGGGACCCGCGCCGGGCGGGAGGAGCCTATGCCGCATTCCCTCAGGCTATAACAAGATACCCTAAACACAAAAAGAATTACAACAAAAACCGCCACTGAATACAGTGGCATATATCAATTACAACAGAAAGTAGATTTTCAGACAGTTTGCTTGTTGCATCTCAGACAAGAACAATAGCGCAGCGAACAATAGGGGAGGCTTATGCCTCCAGGACCAGAAGATGATAGAGTTCGTTCACAAGCTCGCTAAGGGACTCGCGTTCTGTGTTTAAATCTTCGATGTTTTTGAGACCTAGAGTGAGGTTGATAAGGCATGCTTGAATGATGACGAGGGTGGTTTGTTCATTGAGTGTCATTGGAGTAGCTCCTGAAGTGCTGACAAGGCCCAAGTCACCTGCAATGAGTACGATGCAAGGGATGCGATTAGCACCAAAGGCTCGTCCCTTGTAGCGCACGCAATGGAAGGTACTCTTTTTTGTCAGCCAAAGGAGCTACGTTCCAGGACACTCAATGAACAAACTAGACGACATTCAAGAATGCCTCATCAGCCGATGGTCTCAAAAACGTCGAAGTAAAAAACAGAACGCGAACAGTGCGAGCTTGTGAACGATACAAACAACAAGAGGTCCTGGAGGCATAAGCAATAGACGAATGGCGAGCGCAGCCTACCTCACGTGCCTCAATTGAAAACAAAACAGAGAGGAAACAACAACGATCTGCAGCAGGTGTCGTTTGGCCTAATTTGCGGGTATTTTGCTAGAGAAGCTTCAGGAATAACTTGAGCAATGAAACCTCCACTCTCATTAAATCCACAGGTCTTCCTTACGGAAGCCGCTAAACGGTACCCGAATTGCTGGCGAGCTATTGACGAGTTTCGTACACAGACGCAGCGCCACTTTCCTGATCACATCTTTATGCCGTCAAACATGCAGGAGAACATAATCTTACGAAACCTTCTCGGTCCAGGAAAATTTACTATGCACGACGTGCATTGTCTTTCGGGGCTTGCAGCCTGGCGCGCTACCCAAGGCTTCTATCGCATTGACAGCAATCTCTACGACGAGCTCGTTGAAATGGATATAGGCCAGTTGCCGGCAGAAGTATTCTTCCGTTTGCCGGAGTGGTGCATTTATATTGAACTTCAAAACGAATTCTGGCAGGGTGTCTTCGCCTACATTGACTACAAGTCCATTCCTGAGCAGTTCTTATCCTTACTGCTTGTCAAAGATGCGGATTTCGAAAATCTCCATCCGATGACATTCCCTCTTGATGGTTCGTTGAAGGATGCCATACTCAAGCACAAGGACTTTATCAACCAGCACGTGTTGAAAAAAACTGGGCAGGAATCCAATTACAATGCTAAGTCCATGTATGAGCAAATGTCGCGCATCGTTTCCGTGGTGCTCTACATTTGCAGTACCAATGCTGACTTGAGTGGAACGCCAAAGAGACCCAAACCAGTGAAAACCAAACATGGTCCCAGGTGGTTTCCGCCTGCAAGACAAACGGTTTGGGAAGTCGGTTATCGCACAGGGCCAGCTCTTGGAAGAGCTTTAAAGTTAGTGCGGGAACGATCCGAATCCACCGGATCAATGGTACGTCCACACGTAAGGCGAGCGCATTATCATCATTTTTGGAAAGGTTCAAAAGATGAAGAACGCGAGCAAATTTTGAAATGGCTGCCACCGATCTTCGTCAACGTTGACAGTCCGGAAGACCTTATTACGACGATCAGGCCAGTGCCTGAGACCTAGTGTTCAGTAGATCCATATAACGCAAAGCGCTTTGCGTTTTGCGATAATTTAAAAGCCGCCGTGGTCTGAATCTGGTGGAGGGACAGGATGGACTGGGAACCAACAGCACTTGATCTAATTTCTGAGCGTGAAGCGTTGACCCTTATACGCCTCTTGTCCGACCATCTGGAAACTCTAAAGGATGAGCAGGAGATAGCGACCGTGACCACGCTGCTGGAAAGGGTGAAGCGACTGCACTACTTGAACGGACAAAAGACTTAATGGAGTTGGCAGGACGCGCCTCGTTCGGCTTACCCTAAGTCCAAGGACTTGGATTAAACTTAGCCGCGAGACCCTGAAGGAGTGCGGACCATGACAGAATTCGAAAGAACAATGCTTGATAACGCCATCAATCAAGTGCATTCAGAGGCTGATGCTAACGGCCTAGCTATCGCAGTGATTAAGTTATGCGATGGAATGCCAAATTCTGATGCTGTATTCGAGATGTCCGAAAAAAAATTGCTTGCAACACTGATCAATCACGAAGTAAAGACAGCCAAACATCCATGTTTCGGCAACATCCGCAAAACGCTACGCAACGATCTTGATGCCCAACTCAAAGAAGAAGCAGGTTGGCTTGAATTTGTCGAAAATTCCACAGAGAACTTTAGAAAGAGCATTGTTGTGGACTTGGAAGTGCGGTTCGCTGAATTCAGATTGAGTTCTAATTAACAGGTCTCAATGATGAAGCCAGTATTGAGGTTCTGTTACTGCTCTAGGGTGGCGGGTGGGTAGCCTCAGCAGGCGGGCAGCCTGCGCACCGTCCGCCTCTGGCGGCATAGAAAAATTAGGGTGGTGGGCGGGTAGCCTCAGCGGGCGCAGCCTGCGCATGGTTTCTCATAGCGTCCAGGACGCATACCTAGCAAAAAGCCGCCAGGCGCGGCGGCTTCGAGGTTGGCATTTGCAGTTAGCTTTTAATAGCCCATTTCGCGCCTGACTGCCATTACTTTGTCATGACAGTCGATCACTCTGAATTCGCAGTAGTCCTCGCCTGGGTCGCTTATGTCGGTGCCGTAAACCTCGACGCGGTTAACGGCGTCAAGGTCGAATTCGGCGGGGTCCATCTTCAGCGTCGTTTCGCAGAACTGCCGGCCATTTTCGCCTTTGATTGTGTCGTATAAGTACATAAAATTTCCCTCGGGTGTGGCTATTGTACAGGGTTCGGCGGATTTCGGAGGCCACCCCGGCCGGGCGGCCTCCGGCACCTTTCTAAATCCAAAGAGCTGGGCGCAGCTCTCTTAAACTCTGGATGCCATTGGAGCTGACAATGATGTGGTCAATAACACTGACGCCAAGCAAAACGCCAGCCTTGATCAGTGTTTCAGTAGTTTGAATATCTTCAGGGCTCGGTGTGAGTGATCCGGCCGGGTGATTGTGAGCGACAATGAGAGCGTAAGAATTGGCAACCAGAGCGGCTTTAAACAATTCCCGGGGGTGCACAAGCGAGGACGACAGGGTTCCATGTGACACCTGGTGCCACCCAACCACGTTGAGTTTTGCGTCTAAATGAAAACTGACAAAAACCTCCTCTGAGTAGTGTTTAAGCGGTTCTACGAAGCGCTCCAGATCTTCCGGTCCTATGATCGCTTGTGGTTTTACTCCTGGCTCTTTGATAAGAGCAAGACGCATTTCAGGCACAATATATTTTAAATGTTTCTTCAGAGTCCGGCTATTCATCCCAGTTTTGACGGCTGTTATCATTTTACTTTCTCCCAAGTGTGAGGGCTGCGCAGCGCACCCCATGCAGCACATGCCGGTCACACGCCAACCATGGGACCCGGTGTCAAGCCCCTGTAGCTTGGGCTTGACACTGGGTGGTGGCGTGTAGGCTTATGTGCCGGGCATGGAAGGAAGCGAGCAAGCCCGATAAAAAAGAGAAAGATCTAGTTTGAGATGCGGGACAAATCAGCGCGGCGGGCGCTGGCTGCGTCAACGGTTCGCAGTGGCGACTAATGAAGCTAATGAAGCTGCAGCTCGTTCACGGTGAAGAGCGTCTAACTCCTCATACCTGGTAATAGCAACAATGATTGCTTGCTTGGCACAAGCCAGGCATTGTCCATGTCCAGGCGTATGACTGTCACTTCTAAGGTCCCATTCGTACAGACCGAGAATGTCATGCAAAAGATTGCTCTCTACAGGATTGATAAACTGATCCATTGCCCTGCCCCCACACCTTGCCACCATCAGAATAATCAAAACCAGGTGTGAGAGCACTATGCTATTGCACACAGTTTATGTCCAGAAAGAAAAAAGAGATAGAGGCGGGGCTCGCGCCCCGCCTCATTTTGATTAGCCAATAACAGTGGCATACTTTCTTTTCTTGAGTTCAGATGTTTCCTCAGATGTCGTTTCGCCTTCAGTGACTGGCTTCTTGCCACAAAGATGAAAGCTGGTGAGCTTAATCAGGGGCTTGGACATTTTGACTTTAACCCCGCTTATTTCTTTGGTGTATTCAGACAGAGCCAGTCTGCCAGTAACCACCACCTCGCGACCTTGAGTGATTGTATCGAGCACCCGTTGACCCAGGCCGTTCCAGGCATCGACATCGAGCCACATTGTTTTGTCTTCTTCCGTTTTAGAGGAGTACTCTTTTACTGCGACAGAAAACTTGACCACCTTGTTGTCGGAGTCTTTGAAGGTAACTGAGGTAGGGGCTTGTCCGACGTGACCTACGATTGTGATTTGATTATTCATGATGGCACCTCCAGTGCTGTGTTTAAGTGCCACCACAGAGGCGCTGCTTTTCGTGAGTGCAAGGACGCGCCTCGCGCCCGGAGGGTTGCCTTGCACGGTAGAAAAGTTGTGCCATTCTCGCACTGTTTAACACCGCACTGGAGGTAGCCAGGTATGAATAACAAGTCCCACACGTGGTCCGGCGGTTTCCCCTAACTCAACTCCGCCGGTGCCGGCAACAAGGTGGTCATAAAAAAGAAGCGGTAAAAGAAACACCTCCAGAAAGAAGATATAAGAAGAGGCACGACTAGAAGCCAGGACAGGGAAAGGTATTCGGGTGCTCAACCAAAACGATTCGCGAGGTGGTGGCTAAGGAGGCAAACTGGATTGATCGACACCAAAGAGATAAACGGCATTCAAAATGACCAAGCCCTGGTCCACTCACCAGCCAACAAGATTGAGGCAAGAAGCCAGTTTTAGCGAAACGACATCAGAGGAAACAAAACAGAACAGGCGAAAAGAGGTGCCACAGTTAATGGCATAAACAAAATAAAAGGGCGCAAGTTCATCTAGCTGCAGCTAACTTCCTAATTTGCTCCGGCAGCTGTATTGGATCGAAGGGTTTCTCTAAAAACCCGATGACGTCGAGGTTTCGATAGTGTACTGTTCCATGAGTGCGGACACAAGAGGTCATCAGAATTACAGGAATAGCGGCAGTAATCGGGTTGCTACGCAACCTGATCAATGTAGAAAAGCCATTCATTACTGGCATTTTGACATCAAGCAGGATCAGATCCGGTTGATCGCCTTCGGCCACTGTTAAGCAATCTTCGCCCGAGCGAGCCACATAGACATCAAATCGCGCGTCTAAGCACTTTTCGCCAATGCGGCGGACATCGCAATCATCATCAACGAGAAGGACAGAATTAATATGCATACAACATCCCGCTAAGGGTTTCTCGATACTGACGGTTTAGACCGCGCCTGTCAAGGCAGGCAGAAAGTGCACAACTGACAGGGACGAGGCAAGCTTTTGTCTGTCTGAAGCTTGTATGCACCGGTCACAGCCGGGCATACCGTAAGCATTTTGTCGCGCAAGGGAGCGACATGATGGCCGGCGCGGTGATAAGGAAAGCTCACTGTTTCTCCGACTGAAACGCTTTCAGTGATGGCCGGAAGAACCTCAGGCAGCAGATCTTTGTCTTGCAGCAAGGCCAGTTTCCAGACACCTGCAGGCGCTTTACACTTAGCCAGTATTGCCTGATTGTAATTGTCGGAGTCGACGGAGAGCCAACCCTGGCAATTCGGCAAATCAGCAAGTTCAGTCAGCGCAGCAAACAACTCTTCATCAATGAAGCTTCTGGTATAAAACCAGAACGAGCAAGCAGGCTGTTTTTGAGCCACTAGAAACCATGCTCGAACATAATCCACCGAATATGCGTCGCCCACGTCATTGATGCGGAGCGTCCATGGGATTACAGTCTTAGATCCTGAAATCCTGGCAGTAAGCCAGTCGCGAGGACGTGCTTGATCAACCAGCATCGACAAGTTCTCAGCCAATAACTCCGGACCACCTTCCTTGAGAAGAAATTCGACAGTCCTATAATTGCGCTCCCGCTTAGCTTTTTGAGCTTCAGATTGATAGCGTATGCCATTGCCATAGCAAAGCCTTTTGCAGGTAGGCGTAGCATTTATGCAAGTCTTGCTTCTAGGAAGACTGAATGCCCAGCCCACTTTCGAGTTATTAGTTAGCTCCAAACCGTAGTCCTGAGTGTTTGCCATATGACCTCTCCTTTGTGCCGGAAGTAGGCAGCAAGCGCTGCTGTGGCAACACCAACCGGCTCGGCTCCGCGTGCAAGCCGACAAAGGAGAAGTAGCTAGGACAAGAAAACCCGCTTGCGCAGCGGTGGCGCTGAGCCGGTACGATGGAGGAACACAGCGCGGACGGACCTGTATACGACGCGGAGCCGCATATACGGTGGTTATCCACCGAGGCACGCAAGCTGCCACCACCGTGCATAAGGTAGGAAGCGAACGAATCAGACCAAAGAATTTACACAGAAATTGTCAGCAGCAATACATTCCTAGCCAGTACTTCAATACAGCGGTTGCCAAGGATGCCACTGTGGTATAACAATGACCACAGACTGTGGTATCAATTTGTCCACGCCATGGTATTAATTGCCATGGACGTTTCACTTGAGGTGTTCGTTATGACAGGTTTTGGAGATTATGTAAGGGGACTGCGTGAAAAACACGAAATTGGCTTGCGAGAATTCTGTGTAGCCCTTGAATTTGACCCGAGCCGCTGGAGCAAGATGGAGCGGGGATTGCTGCAACCGCCAACCGATCAGGAGATGTTAGAAAGAATAGCTGTGGTACTGAAAATAAGCAGTGACACCGAAGAGTTTGCAAGACTTCGAGATCTGGCTTTTCTGAGCCGGGGCCAAGTTCCTGACGACATTCTTTCGGAAAAGGAGCTGGTAGAGTGCTTGCCGATGATATTCAGGACTCTCCGCAATGATGAAAAGCCGACACCTGCGCAATTGAGAAAACTGGCCGATAAGCTGAGGCATGACCAGCGGAAAAAGGTACATAGTGACTGATCCGCGTTCCATTGTTGCACCTCGGCTTTCAAAAACGGCGATTCAAAAAGCCGTAGATGACTTTAGGGCGACATACAAAAAAAGGGGGAATATCGTCCCCGTCAATGTCGAAGACATAGTGGAATTTGACCTAAAGCTAGAACTTAGGCCGGTCGCCGGAATTATTGATGCCTGTGGCACTGATGCTCTCCTCCTGAGCGATAGGAAAACGATTGTCGTTGACCTTTACGAGTTCGAGCACGATAACCTCCGGGATCGGCTGAGGTTCTCAATCGCACACGAGATAGGCCATTTTGTGCTTCATGCTGAGGTGTATAGAGGTGTATCTTTTAGCTCAGTAGACCAGTGGATTGAATTTATGGAAGGCATAACCGACGAGACTTACGAATGGTTGGAATGGCAGGCAAACGAGTTTGCAGGGCGGCTATTGGTACCGGAAGATCAGTTGCGGCGTGAGTTTGCTGAATCAATAAAGAAGCTGAAGGGAACCCCGTACGAGACCATGGACCCGCTACCAGAACCGGTTATAACCACAATTGCACGCTCCATCTGTGGCAAATTTGGGGTCAGTTATAAACCGGTCTTTAGCCGAATCCAACGGATCGGGCTCTGGAACCGCTCTTAAAAGAAATCGAAAACTTTATTGACAAGCGAGCGCCTGTGGACTAATATTGTCCACAAGAGTGTGGTTAAAATATGTCCACACAGAATCCCCTGATGGCCAGGCGAAGGCAGGTTAGCTAAAATGATTGAACATAATGAAACAGCGCATGCTGTGCGTATACAAATCGATCGCGAAAAGTACGAATCACCCAGAGTGACAACACATCAAGCCTTGTATGAGTTGGGCAAGGTAGAAGCAGGGTGGCAACTTTTTTTAGAGCCCGCCGATAGACATCACGAGGACAAACCGATCCATAAGGATGGTTCAAGCATTCATTTGGTTGAAGATCAGCATTTCTACAGCCGAGAAGTGAAATAGGCACGGGGATAGCGAAGCTGTCACCAGGGGCAACTTGCTCAACGTGCCTCTAAGCCTGGCTGGCTGAACCCTTCGGGCATCGACCATAGCGAAGATGCACTGTTTTAGCCATAATCGTTAAA
>Ga0182024_10001639_pt1 | contig 57018 bp, 47 predicted proteins | sample P32metaG_FD_120480 | JGI IMG/M metagenome (GOLD analysis project Ga0182024, IMG submission 120480) | Permafrost microbial communities from Stordalen Mire, Sweden - P3-2 metaG (Illumina Assembly) | ecosystem: Environmental > Terrestrial > Soil > Wetlands > Permafrost | place: Sweden: Stordalen...
GAGCAAGGCTAACCAGCAGCGCAATGAGCGCCCCAGATATCAATCGACGCATGATTTCTCCGATTCTAGTCTCGATTTCCTTGAGTTATGAATAGGTGTCAAATCGCCTGTCCGCTGCATTGTTACAACTTTATGTTCATCCGTTCAATATGGAAGAGCGCCTTCCCACTTGCTGACCGATAGATATGGCGGAAGCGTGTGGGAGTCGAACCCACCACCCGCCTCGCGAAGAGACGGGTCGCCGGCTTTGAAGGCCGGGAGGGTCACCGGACCATTTTCGCCTCCGCAGGAATTCTACACGTATCCCGGACAATGCAATGCGGCCAACGCCTGCTCGCCGCGCTGGGTCTGGAATCGAAATGAGTAAGGAAAACGGCTGTCGACGAGCGAGGCTATTCTGGTGTGGAGCTGACTGTCTCGATGATCTTGCGGCGAGCCAGTTCCAGCAGCTTGGGGTGAGTGCACACTTCGTAGTATCCGCGGTTGCCTGCTTCGCCGATTTTGCCGCCGGGAAGCAGTTGGCGCACGATTCCCTTGCGGATGATCAGGGGCTCAAAGCTCCCGCCCAGAGGGACTTCTCCAAAGAACAATTCCACGCGCTGTTTGCCCCACGGCATGGGGAAATTTCCAGACATCGGTGCCAGCGAAATTTCCTTGCTCAGTTTCTGAAAGCCTTCGTCGTTCAGTAGGATTCCGTTCAGATTGAACCGGATCATCAGCTCTTCGCCATCGTCCCCGGCGTCTTCCATCAAGCTCTGCAGCAGGAACACGTTGAACGGCGAATCGTTCTTATCGATGACCCGCCGCGCCATCTTCGAACAGCTCGAGAGCCGGTCCGACAAATTCAACGCCCGGGAGATCATTACTTTCGAATCGCCGTCCATCCACACTGCCGGCGCGGAGTCCTGGAACGCGATCCCCACTCCCAGCTCCAGCCGCGGTAAGTCTCCCGCGGCCGCGCGGTCGTTGTAGGTCTGCACCACCGACAAAATCTCCCGCGCCAGCACGCAGGCCTTGGCCACCGCGCGCTGCGATGTCCGCGTCGATTCCGTTTCGTAAATCGCCAGTATGATTGCGTCGCCTTCGATGAATACCTTGGCCGCGCCGTACCGCCCGATCAGTCTTTTCACCGGTTCGTGCAAGATCAAGCTGAAGTGCGAGGCCGGGTTCAGGCCGCGCGCCAGCAACTCCTTGGTGATTCCCGTCGATCCGCGCACGTCGGTCTTGATCACCACGTGCGAGATGATCGGATCTTCCTTGCGCGTTTCCTCGTCGGAAAACAGCAGTTCGTAAAGCGTGTTGTTCACCCGCGAAAGCTGCCGCGACTGTTCCGATTTCACCAGGTTGATCCGTTCGATCCACGTGGTCACTTGATGGTAATTTCGCCGGTCCCGCCGCAGCCTCATGAAATCCTGCGCAAATCGTAGCGCGATGGCTCGGGTTTCTTCCGGCGGCATGCGCCGAATAGCCTTGGCCGAATCTTCCAGCCGCTTCATCGACAGCTTGCGCGCCGGGAATTGTTCCAGCACCTGCTCCACGCGCTTGGCTTCTTCGCGGTTCACCAGCGCCTTTTTTAGCTGCTGCAGGTGCACCGGCGGACAGTATCCGCGGTAAATATTTTTCACTTCGTAGCTGGCCAGGATGTGGATCAGCAGGTCGCGCTCTTCCAGCCGGTTCAACCACTCCTGCAGCAGGTGCCGCCGCGCTTCCACCGTCCCTTCCGCGTCGCTCCCGACCGTTGCCGCATCCAGCAATCGCCGTGCATTTTCCGGATCGTTCAAAAAGTCGCCCAGATGGCTGCGGTATTCCGCGGCGAGGAATTCCATGCGCTGTTTCGCCGCATCCAGTTGCGCCCCGAATTCCTCCAGGTTGGATTCCAGGGTCGACTGGCGCTCCCGCGCCTCCGCCGCGTCCGAACCCGATTCGTTGCTGGCACTGGATTTGCGCCGCCACGGCCACGGGAAGCTCTCATCGCTGGGGGCGCTCTTGCGTTGATGTTCGTCCACTTCGTCGTCCACCTGGGTCATTTCAAAACGCACCGACCGCGCTTGCGCGGCCAGCCGTTCGTAATTCTTGCGCGCCTTGGTCAATTCCGCCGACGCACTTTCATCACCCATGACAAAATCTCGGACGAAATCGATGAACAATCCCTCAAACACCTCGAAGCGGTCCGGATCGTGAATGAAATTCCCGAGCAAAATGTACTGCTCCAGGAACAAGTAATCGTCGTTGCCGCCTTCCACAAACAAGAACCGGTTGGTCAGCAGCGCGTAGGTCGAATTAAAATCGTCTCCGAAGAGCGCCCGCCGCGACTTCGCCAGTACGTTCTCTTCGATGTCCTTCGATACGTTGTACAGAATCTCCCCGATCTGCCGGAAAATTCCCTTGCGATCGGTTTGCAGGCCCGCGATCTTTGACCTCATCACGTGCGCCTGTTCGCTATGCTCGAACAACTCTCCCCGCGAACGGATCCACTCTTTGCATTCCACCAGCAGCGACGAGAATTCGTCGCTGACCACCGAGATCATGAATCCCAGGACAGCCAGCCGGTTCAATAGGTCCGCTTCGATGTTCTGGGTGTATTTCGCGTGGGTCAGCGACGCTTCCAGCAGTTCCGTTAAAATCCTTTTGAACGCGGAGTGCTCCGGCGGGCCGCTCGATTTCTTGTTGACGTTCTTCAGTACGTTCACGTTGGCGATTTGCCGCACCAGCGCCCGTATATATTTCCGCCCCCCCTCCACGAATCGCGGGCTCAAATACACGTCGTAGTGAATGTTGTCGATACCCGGAGTGAGCGACGTCAGGCGAATTTCGGCGTCACTTGCTTCCAGCCTCATGCGAGGAGGCTGGGCCGTAGTGATAGCGGTCGTGAGGTCAGCAGGGGACATGGAATTGTCGCCATATTCAATGTAGCAGGATTCAAAACGGGAGGGGTGCGTAGGCGGCTAACTCGTTAACACTTTTCCGGACGCAGCTCTATAAACTTCGCTTGCCATGGGGGGTGCGACTCGGTTTCGCGATTAGCACCCTACCAGGTTAGCTCAATTTCGGTGGGCTCGGCGTAATCGACGCCCGCAACCTCGAACCCGAAGAGATTCTGAAAGTGCCTCTTAAACCCTGCAAAATCAGATACTTGGTGCAGATTCTCAGTGGTCACCGTTGGCCACACCGCGGAAACTTCGCGTTGCACTTCCGGCCGCATTTCCCGGTCGTCCAGACGAATGCGTCCTGCGGGGTCGATCCGGATTTCCCCACCTCCGGCCAGGAAATCCCGGAATAGCCGGTCAATTTGCTCGATCGCGCCTTCTTCCACGCTCTTCGCTTGCATCACCTTCATTAGAATGCTCATGTACAGAGGTACTACCGGGATCGCCGCCGAGGCCTGCGTCACGATCGCTTTATTCACCGAGACCCACGCCCGCCCGCCCAATCGGTTTCGCAGCGCTCCATTCAACTCGCCCGCCACTCGATCCAAGTCTTTTTTTGCCTGGCCGATCGTGCCGTCGCGATAGATTGGCCAGGTCATTTCCGGTCCGATATACGAGTAGGCCAGCGTGCGTGCGCCGGCCGCCAGCAAATTTTCACCCAACAACATTTCGATCCATTGCTTCCAGTCGTTTCCGCCCATCACCGCGATAGTGTCGGAAACTTCCTGCTCGCTCGCCGGTTCGATGGTTACCTCGGTTACTCGCTCCGAGTCCAGGTCAATGGTCCGGCTGGAATAGGCTTGGCCCACCGGCTTGAGCGCGGACTGATAGGTCGTGCCGGTCCGCGAGTCGGTGCGCCGCGGCGAAGCCAGGCTATAAATCACCAGGTCGATGGGAGCAAACTCCTTCCGAATCGTTTCCGCGGCTTCGCGTTTCAACTCGTCAGAAAACGCGTCGCCGTTCAAACTAGCCGCATGCAAGCCATCTTTTTTCGCGCGCTGATGCACCGCCACCGTGTTGTAGAACCCCGCGCTCGCCGTTCGTCCGCGGTCCGGCAGCCGCTCGAAAAATATCCCCAGCGTTTTGGCCTGCAGGCCCCACCCCGCGGCAATTCGCGACGCCAGACCGTATCCAGTCGAAGCGCCAACCACCAGCACGTTGCGGATTGCTGGCGAATCGGAACCGGATCGGCCCGCTGGCGGACGCGCTGCCACCATGTCGATCTGCCGCTCGATATTCGCGCGGCAGCCCTCCGGATGCGCATTCACGCAAATGAATCCGCGCGACTTCTGCTTCACCACCTCGAGTGTCATCCTTCGCGTCTCCTGGTCCGAACTCTCGTTGCTGCTGCGGCCGGGGAAAAAAACTAGCCCAACACGCCGCCCGGATCATCAATGGTGATCCGCCGGCTCTCTTCGTCCACGTGATCCAGTTGGATCCGCAGCACCGGCCACTCCGTCCGAAATTCCATTTTCTCCGCCCACTCCACGATCAATACCGCCGGCTCGGCGAAAATATCCTCGATCCCCAGCGTCTCGAAATCGCGAAAATCAGCTACCCGATACAGGTCCACATGGTACGCGCGCCGGTCCTTGCCGTACGTGTGCACCAGCGTAAACGTGGGGCTGGTGACTTCCTCTTCGCTCCCAGCCCCCAGCCCGCTGACAATCCCCTTGGTGAGCGTGGTCTTCCCCGCTCCCAGTTCCCCGGACAGCAAAATTAATAGCGGCGGCTGTACCGTCGAGCCGATTTCGCGCCCATGCTGCACGGTTTCATCCGCCGATCGGGAAAGAATTTCGCGCATCGCTATCACTCGAACGTTCAGACATCCACGCGATTGGTGATCGCCAGCGTTCGCCGGTAGGCCTGCGGAATGGCCTCGATAACATCGCTGGCCATCAGCGGAGCTTCTCCTTTTTCTTCCGCGGCAATGTCTCCCGCCAGCCCATGCAGATAAACTCCCATGCACAGCGCCCCTTCCCAGTTCTTCGCGCCTAACTGCGCCACCATCCCCGCCAGCATGCCGGTCAGTACATCTCCCGTCCCGCCGGTCGCCATTCCCGGATTGCCGGTTAGATTGATCCACCCACGCCCGTCCGGCGCCGCGATCACTGTCCGGTTGCCTTTCAGTATCACGTATACGTTCCAATTCGCCGCTGCCTGCCGCGCCAGCTTCAAGCGATCCTTCTGAACCTCAGACACTGCAATCCCGAGCAGCCGCGCGAACTCACCGGGATGCGGCGTCAGCACCATCATCGGCGCGGCGTGATCTTTCAGTTCTGCTGCGCGGCCCGCGAACGCGTTCAGGCCGTCCGCATCCAGAATCAGCGGCAGAGGCATTTTCTTCACCAGTTCGCGAACTACCTGCTCCGTCTCCGGATCGGTGCTCACGCCGGGACCCAGCGCCACTACGCTCTTGCCCTTCTGGAGTGCCGCGAACCTCTCGTCGTCCAGCGTACGCAGTCCGATCGACCCGCAATCCGTCGCCGCCAGGGGCTCGGTCATCAACTCCGGCACCCGCGCGCTCACCCCGCTCATTTCCGCTTCCGGCGTCGCCACCGTCACCAGTCCCGCACCGCAGCGCAACGCCGCCCATCCCGCCATGGTCGCCGCGCCTGATTTCCCGCGCGATCCGGCGATAATCAAACTGTGCCCGAACGTTCCTTTGTTCGTATCCGGTCGCCGATTCAGCGGCAGGGTTTCAAACTCTCGTGACTCGATCCAGCGGAGCTTCGAACCCGATGCTTCTTCCACCAGCGTCCGCGGGCTCCCGATATCCGCGACAATCAACCGCCCGATGTGCTCCGCTCCCGGCATTAATACCATGCCCAGTTTTGGCGCGGTGAACGTAACCGTCGCATCCGCGTTGATCGCCGCCCCGGGAACTTCACCGGTGTCCGCATCCACCCCCGAGGGAATATCCACCGATATCACGTCGGTGTCGCGCCGGTGCTGGTTCACAAATCCAATCACTTCCGCCATCAGCGGCTCCGCCGGTCCGCGCAACCCCGTTCCCAGCAACGCATCCACAATCACGTGCGCCCATTCGAGCCCTTTTCGCGCGCGCTCCCACTCCTCCGAATTTCTCGCCAGGCGCACTTGCCCCACCGACCGCTGATAGCGCCCCAGGTTGGTGGCCGTATCGCCGCGCATGCCTTCGAACGATGAAATCATGATCACCGTCGAGCGCGCCCCGCGCTCATGCAGCAGGCGCGCCGTCACCAGACCGTCGCCGCCATTATTCCCCTTTCCGCACAGCACGAAGATCTGCCGCCGGGCCAAGTCCGGGTAGCGCCTCTCCAGGTAGTCCGCCACGCTGGCGCCCGCGTTTTCCATCAGGGTGGTGGAAGGGATGTGGTAGCGCTCGCCGGACAGCATGTCCACGCGTCGCATCTCGGCCGCCGTTACGATTTTCATGATATGGAATTCCGTCGCGCGCGCATTTCGCCGGCGAACCTGCTTGGGATTTACCGCAAGAAATTTCTTTGGCTCCACGCCCGGCGCGGGCGCGCTACAGCATCCAGCCGCCGCTCACCGTCAGCACCTGCCCAGTTACGTAATCGGCTTCGTCCGACACGAAAAATTTTACCGCTGCCGAAATGTCTTCCGCCGAAGGCGGCCGGCCGATGGGAATGCGCGCGTCGCGAATCCGCCTTGCCTCGTCCACGGTCAGTTCTTTTTCATCGATATTCGACGGATTGATCACGTTCACCGTAATTCCGTGCTTGGCCTCTTCCACCGCCAGCGACCTCGAAAACGACACCACCGCCGCCTTCGCCGCCGCATACGCGGAAATCGTTGCTTGCCCGAACGCTCGCTCCGCCCCTATTGCCCCCAGGTTCACGATGCGTCCCCACCGCTGCCGGCGCATTGGCGCGAGCGCCGCTTTGCATGCCAGAAATACGCTCAGCAGGTTCGAAGAAACAATTTCCTGCCATTCCGCGATCGTGGTTTCCGACACCGGCTTCCAATTGAACTCACCCACGTTGTTCACCAGGATGTCCAGCCGGCCATAGCGTTCGATCACGGTGTTCAGCAGAATCTCCACCTGCTCCGGATTCGCTGCGTCGGCTTGCACCGCAAAGCATTCCGCTCCCAGCGCCTGTATCAGCCGTAGGGCATTCTGCGCTGCCGTCTTATTCGACCGGTAAGACAGCGCGATCCGCACTCCCTCAGCTGCCAGACCCTGCGCAATGCCCTTCCCGATTCCCCGGGTACCACCCGTAATCAACGCAGTTCGCTGTCTGAGCGGCACGGCGCCCCCTTATTTCCAGACTCGCCAGTATAACGGAAACCCTTCCCCGCTAATACATTACCCTCCGTTGGGCTGTTGGCTTCAAGACATCCGCGCCACCACCACCGTCATATCGTCCGCCTGCTCCGCCGTCCCGCTCCATTGCTCCGCCGCATCAATCAACCGATTCGCCAATTGCGCGCACGCTGCATGCCGATTGCGCTGTGCCACATCTATCAGCCGCTTATCGCCGAACTCTTCTCCATAAACGTTCTCAGGCTCGGTCAAACCATCGCTAAAGACCACCAGCACGCTACCTGGCGTAACGTCCACTTTCCCCTCTTCCCACTCAAACTCCTCAAACAACCCCACCGCCGTCCCGCCCTTGTCCAGCCGCGTCACTCGCCCGCCGCCATCCATCCAGATCGGCGCCAGGTGCCCGGCATTGGTATACGAAAGTATTCGCGTGGTGGTGTCGTATTCCGCATAAAACATCGTCGCGTATCGATCGTCCGTCGTATTCCGAAATAACTGCTGGTTCAGCCGCGCCACCAACTTCGCGGTCTCACAGCGGTGTTCCAGCATGGCCTGGCTGCGCAAGCTCGCCTGCAAGCTAGCCATCAACAGCGACGCAAACAATCCCTTCCCGCTGATGTCCGCCAAAACCAGCGCCAACCGCGTCGGCCCCAGCTGGATGAAATCGTAGTAGTCACCGCTCACCATTCGCGCCGGACGGCAAATCCCAAACATCTCCACCCCCGCAATTTCCGGCAAGCGCTGCGGAAATAGCTGCGCTTGCACTTCCTGCGCGATGGTAATTTCATTCTCGAGTTTCTGCCGTTGCTGCTGCTCCACGATCAACTCGGAAATCGACCGGGTCATGTCGTTGAACGACTCTCCCAGCACCCCCAGCTGATCCTTCTGCGCCACACGCACCCGATGGCTCCAATCGCCGCGCCGTACCATCCGCGTCGCGTCGTACAAGTCACTCACCGCTCCGGTAATCCGCCGCGTCAGCACCACCCCAGTCCACAGCGCTCCAAATTCCAACAGTAAAAATGCGATTCCGATAATTGCCAGCACCAATGTAAGCGTCGCGCCAAACGTTCCCAGCGACGTGAACAGCCGGTGATTCATCTGCGACGGCCGCACCAGAAAGGTCGCAATCACTTGCCCTTCCCGTCCCGTGGAGGTTTCCCCTTCCACCGTTACCATCTCCAGCGTCGATACTCCATTTACTGCCACGTCCAGCCAGTTGGCCCTCGGCGCCAGTGCGCGATGGCGGCTGGAGATGTGCTCGGCCACCCATTCCCGGCCGTCCAGCGCCAGCACGAATCGCCGGTCATCGCTGGGCGCGGCCGGCCGCAGCATGCTGAACTGAATAGGACCCACTTCGGAGTTCAGGCTGTCCAGCATTTCCGCGGTGACCGGCACGCTAGCGAATACCCGCATCTCGCCACGCGCCAATTTTCGCAACACCACGCACGCCAGCAGCACCCGCCCGCGCGATTCGATCATTCCCGCGAATACCGACCTCTCGCGGCCCCCCATCCGCAGTAATTTTTCTCCTTTGCCCAGCTCCACTTGTAGCCCCGGCAAATCCTCGCGCAGCGCGCCAATCACCCCACTCACCGCCGGATCCGCCAGCGCCGCATCGGTGGGCGCGGCATTTGGATTCTGGCGCACCACCGCATCTGCCACCATTTCCGCAGCCACTTCGACGCTGGTCAACCGGCTGGTCACGTCGTCAGTCAGCAGGTGCGCCCCCAGGTCCAGGTACAACATGTACGACGCCACTCCTGCCATCGTTAGCAGCAACACCACCGGCACCACCGCAATGAACACGTACGCCACGATCAGCCGGTTCCGCAGGCTCCACAGCAATTTCTGCCGCATCCACGGCAGCAGTGAAGCAATTGCATAAATTACCGCCAACAGAAACAGCAGATTCACTACAAATCCACCGTGAATAGGGACGCCGAACAGGCGAGCCATATGCAGCGCAATGAACGCGACGATCACGCCGAACGCGAGGCGATCGACCAGCGTCCACCGCCGCCAAAGCGCGCGCATACGAAAGAAGGAAAAACTCTTCATAAACCGGCGGTTACCACTAGCGGGGGCCTGCCCAAATAGGTTGCCCTAGCGAAATGATTCACCGAAATTCGAGGATACACGAGGCATGACAGTTGCTGCAGACTTTGTACCGCCGCCACTGCGGGCGGTTTGATTCAACACTTTCAACAAGCCCAGACTCAAAGTGTGATCTACCCTCACCGCCAAGCGGAACTTGTAGCCTAGCCGCGCCCTGCGGGGCCGCGCGGACCACTAAATGTGCAAGCTTCTACCATGAAAAACGCGGCGATGCAGCCGGCCCAGCGAACTCGCGCCCTTACTGACCGCCGTTGATCCGAGCATTCTGCACACGGCTATGCTTCTTACCGTACGTGAAATAAATAACCAGTCCAATCACTAGCCAAACGAACAACCGCGCCCAATTCAAGCCGCCCAGCTTGTACATCATGTAGCAGTTCATCAGGATTCCAAGGACGGGGACTAGCGGCACCCAAGGCGTCCGGAACGGCCGCGGCTGCGAAGGATTCGAACGCCGCAGCACAATAATCGCGATACATACGATCACAAAAGCGAATAGCGTCCCGATATTCACCATCTTCCCGATGTCGTCGATCGGCGTTACGCTGCCGACGATCGCCGCCAGGAATCCGACCAAAATCGTGTTTTTGTAAGGCGTGCGAAACCGCGGATGCACCGCCGCAAAGAATTTCTTCGGCAGCAACCCATCGTTGGCCATCGAGTACAGCACCCGGGTTTGCCCCAGCAGCATCACCAACATCACACTGGTCAACCCTGCCAGCGCCCCAGTGGTTATCAGGTAAGAGGCCTTCCGCAAACCAACATCCAGAAATGCGATGGTCAGCGGCGCTTCGATGTTGACTTCTTTCCACGGCACCATCCCGGTCAGCACCGCCGCTACAGCTATGTACAGAACCGTGCAAACTACCAACGACGCGATAATTCCAATCGGCAAATCCCGCTGCGGATTCTTCGCTTCCTGCGCTGTGGTAGACACCGCATCGAACCCGATGTACGCGAAAAATATGAACGCCGCCCCGGTCCCGATCCCCGAGAATCCCATCGGTGCGAACGACGCCCAGTCGGTACCCCAGTTCGCCGGATGCACGTACTTCATCCCCAACAAAATCACGAACAGCACCACCCCCAGCTTCAGCGCGACGATGACAGCGTTAAATCGCGCGCTCTCCTGGATTCCCACCACCAGGATTGCCGTGATCATCAGCGCGATGCAGAACGCCGGCAAATTGAATCCGATCTCCACCCCGAACAACTTCGGCGCTCCCACTAGCAGATGCGCCCGCTGCACCAGTTCCGCGGAATTCGAGGTCATAACATCGCCGACCTGCATCAAGAATTGCTGCGACGTCATAGCCAGCGACGGGTCGGCAGCATGCGCCATCTCCCGCGCAACCATCCCTTCGGCGGTGCGCAGCGCGGTCCAGTGGTCGTAGGCCAGCCACAGCGGCATTCGAAGATGAAAGATCTTCAGAAATTCAATGAAGTTATTCGACCACCCCGACGAAACCGTGCTCGCGCCCATTGCATATTCGAGCGTGAGGTCCCAGCCGATGATCCACGCAAAAATCTCACCCAGTGCCGCATACGCGTAGGTATATGCGCTGCCGGCCAAGGGGATCATGGCCGCGAATTCCGCGTAGCACAGCCCGGCGAACGCGCAGCCCAGCCCGGAGACCACGAACGACAGCATCAGTCCCGGCCCCGCATAGTGTGCGCCCAATCCCGACAGCACGAAAATTCCCGCGCCGATAATCGCGCCGATGCCCAACGCCGTCAGAGACCACGGACCCAGCGTGCGCTTGAGGCTGTTCTCGCCGGTATTGCGAGACTCCTCCATCATCCATTCCATCGGTTTCTTAGCGAATATCGAACTTCCCATTTACCCTCCGCTCGCCATCAGCGAACCTAATCCCTAAGCCGCCGGCTCGCCAGCCCCACCAGCTTCCGAACCAGAACCTGCCCCCCACTTCCACAGCCAATACACCGGCACGCCCAGGATCACGATGATCAATCCCGGCCAGGTATATTGCGGCTTATACCTTAACAATTGCACTTCAATGAAAACGGCCATCGCAATATATATCAGCGGCAGCACCGGATACCCAAACGCGCGATACGGACGCGGCATGTCCGGCCGCTTCACCCGCAGCACGATCAGTCCGCCCAGCGTGAGTATATAGAAGATCAGCACCGCAAAAATCAAGAAGTCCAGCAGTTGCCCGTAGGTCCCCGATAGGCACAGCACCGAGCACCAGATTCCCTGTATCACCAGCGCCGCCGCTGGGGCGTGGTGCTTGTTCACCTTCCCTACCGCCTTAAAGAACAACCCATCCTTGGCCATCGCGTAGTAAATCCGCGCGCCCGAAAGGATCAGTCCGTTGTTACAGCCGAATCCCGAAATCAGAATGGCGATCGCCATCATTACCGCGCCCACCGGTCCGAACACCGTCTCCGCCACCGCCGTTCCCACCCGGTCCTGCGCCGCGTACTGAATTCCCCGCGCGATCGGCGTCAGGCCGGCGGGATCGCCCATCAGCGGCAGCACCCGCAGGTAGGTGAAATTCACCAGCAGGTACAATCCCGTCACCAGGCCCGCGCCCAGCAAAAGCGAGAGCGGCAAATTGCGGCTGGGATTCTTAACTTCCGCCGCGGTAAAGGTGATGTTGTTCCACGCATCCGCCGAAAACAGTGACCCCACCATGGCCACCGCCACCAGCGAAACCGTGCCGATCATCCAGGTGCTTTGCCCGGGCGGATACGCATGCACCGTGTGCCATCCAGCATTGCGCCAGAAACCAACGAAGTTCCCGCTGCGTGCCGCCTGGGTGGCAAAGAACATTCCCAGCAGCGACAGCGCCGCCAGCGTTCCCGTTTTCGCCACGGTGAAAACGTTCTGCACGATCGATCCGATCCGCAGACCCTGGGTATTCAGCCATGTCAGCACCACGATCGACGCGATCGCCAGCATGTTCTGCGTGTTTAGCCCCACGTTGTATGGCCCCAAAGCCCCGAACCAGAACGTCCACGGCCCAAACGTCCCGAATTTCCAGATCCAGCCCTGCGCCGAGAAATACGGAAACATCACCCCGGTGAATTTCGCGAACGAGATAGCCACCGCCGCGATCGTCGCGGTCTGAATCACCAGCAGCATCGTCCATCCGTACAGGAATCCCCACAACGGCCCCAGCGACTCCCGCAGATATACGTACTGCCCGCCGGCCTTGGGCATCGCCGCCGCCAGTTCCCCGTAGCTCAGCGCCCCGATAATGGTCATCAATCCCGACGCCGCCCACACCATCAGCAGCAGCCCGGGGCTTTGCACCTGCCGCGCGATGTCCGCCGACACTAGGAAAATCCCAGAGCCGATCATCGACCCCGCCACCAGCATCGTCGAATCGAAAAGTCCCAGACCTTTGATTAATTCAGGACTACCGGAGGAAGTTGCGAGAGCCTCAGCACGATTGGCCATTCTGGCGTACTCCCGAAGCTCAAAAACTCAAATTGTTCGAATCCACCACTCGCTTGGCCAGCTCCAGATATTCCTCGGTCCGCGCCCCGGGCGACTCTGCCCCGAGAATATCTCGCACCACTGCTACACAATCCGCGCCAGCCTGCCAGACTTCCGCGGCATTGTCGAGGGTTATGCCGCCGATGGCCACCAGCGGCTTAGAGGTCAGCTGGCGCGCCTTGGAAATCGTGTCCAGCCCTACTACCGGGTCCGGATTCGCCTTGGTGGTGGTTTGAAAAATCGGCCCGATCGCGATGTAATCAGCTGATGTGCGATCCGCCGCGCGCACCTGCTCGAGCGAGTGCGTCGATACGCCCACGATACGCCCTGCCCCGCACACCGCTCGTGCCGCGTCCACCCCGATATCGTCTTGCCCTACGTGGACCCCGGCGGCGCCGCACATCATCGCGATATCCGCCCGATCGTTAATAATCATCGCCGCGCCCGCAGCGCGAGCTCGCTGCACCAAGTCCCGGCTGCGTTCGAATAGCTCCCGCGAACTCGCTGTCTTGTCGCGGTACTGAATCGGGCGCGCACCCGCTTCCAGTATTTCCTGCGCCACATCCATCAAGCGCGCCGGCCGCACCGACGCTGCGTCCAAAATCACGTAGACGCTCGCGAATTTTCCGCCCATTCCCTATCGCGCGGCTACGGTCGCGTACCGATCCAGAAAGTGGGTATCAATTTTTCCCGCCACGAAATCCTCGTCCGACAAAATTCTCTGGTGCATCGGGATGGTGGTATGAATCCCTTCAATCACCAACTCGTTCAACGCGCGCTTCATTCGCGCTATCGATTCCGCTCGATCCCGCCCGTGCGCGATCACCTTGGCCACCAACGAATCGTAGTAAGGCGGAATTACGCCGTCGGTATATGCTGCCGTGTCCACTCGAATCCCCGGCCCGCCCGGCACCCGGAACCCCGACACGCGCCCCGCCGACGGGATAAACGTCTCCGGATCCTCGGCATTGATGCGGCACTCGATCGCATGCCCGCGGAACTCCACCTGGCCCATCACATCCTCCAGCTTCTCGCCCGCCGCCACCCGAATCTGCGATTTCACCAGGTCCACGCTGCAGACCATCTCGGTTACCGGATGCTCCACCTGAATCCGCGCATTCATTTCGATGAAGTACAGGTTCTCATTCTCGTCCAGCAGCAGTTCTACCGTCCCGGCGCTGGAATACCCGATCTTCCTCAGCGCCTCCACCACCTGGTTTCCAAGCTTCTCCCGCATCTGCGGCGATACCGCCGTCGATGGCGATTCTTCCAGCACCTTCTGATGGCGGCGCTGGATCGAACACTCTCGTTCCCCCAGATGCACCACGTTCCCGTGCCGGTCGCCCATCACCTGAAACTCGATGTGCCGCGGCCGTTCGATCAACTTTTCCATGTACACGTTGCCGCAGCCGAAGACACGCTCCGCTTCCGCCCGCGTGGCATGAAACGCAGGCAGCAACTCCGCCGCCGAGCGAACCACCTTCATTCCGCGTCCGCCGCCGCCCTCCGCCGCCTTGATCAGGACCGGAAATCCGATTTTCGCCGCAGTGGTGCGTGCGGTTGCTTCATCCTCCACCAAACCCACGCTCCCGGGAATCACCGGCATGCCCGCCGCCGCCATTTCCTGCCGCGCGCGGTCCTTCTCTCCCATCATGCGGATCACGCTGGGAGCTGGGCCGATGAAAGTGATGTGCGAGGACTCGCACACTTCCGCGAAGTTCGCGTTTTCAGAAAGGAAGCCGTACCCAGGATGAATGGCGTCGACGTTGGTTATCTCGGCGGCGCTGATCACTTGCGGGATATTCAAATAACTCTCGGTCGTACGAGGTGGGCCGATGCACACCGCTTCGTCGGCGAACCGCACGTGCAGTGAGTTACGGTCCGCCTCCGAATACACAGCCACGGTCTCGATGCCCAGCTCCCGGCACGCTCCCAAGATGCGCAGCGCAATCTCACCGCGGTTGGCGATCAGAATCTTTCGAAACATGTCCCTCTGCGTTGGGTGCTCGCCCTATTTCGTTCGGTGGGGATGAATGCCGAAGAGCGGTTCGCCGTACTCCACCGGCTGCCCGTTTTCCACGAGGATGCGGATCACCTCGCCGGCCACTTCCGCTTCAATCTCGTTCATCATCTTCATCGCTTCGATGATGCACAGCACCTGGCCTTGTTCCACCCGGTCGCCTGCCTTTACAAACGGCGGAGCCCCGGGAGTCGGTGAGCCGTAGAACGTACCCACGATGGGAGACTTGATTACGTACAGATCCTCCCCGCGGCCCGCTTCGCTGCTGGTGTCTCTCGGCTTGGAACTCTCGGGAGCCGCCGGTTCCGCCCCCCGCGGCACACTGCTCGGACGCTCGGCGATCACAATGTCCGGCCCCGCTATCGTGCGGTAGACTCCGCCACCCGTGGCAGCCTTGCGCAAACGGATGTGCAGGTCCCCGCGCTGGTATTCGAATTCTTCCAGCCCGTGCTTCTCCATGAACTGGAGCAATGACTCAATTTCGGGAAGGTTTACGCCAGATACTCCCGCCGCAGGTCGTTGAGAATTGTCTTTTTGCTTGGCCATTTAAAGCTCGAGAAGCTCGCGTCGTGCCTGGCTTAGGGTTTCCGCCCCGCCAGCTCGCACCCAGACGTCGTCCTCAATCCGTATGCCGCCCGTACCTTCCATATATATACCGGGCTCGATCGTTATTACGTTTCCGTCCACCAACCGGGTACCATCGCCGCGTCCCACCCGGGGTGCCTCATGCACTTCAATTCCCAAGCCGTGACCCGTGCTGTGCGTAAACTTCTTACCCAGCCGCCGCCGCTCCAGCACGCCACGTGCCGCGGCGTCTACTTCGCCCGCCGTAACTCCGGGCATTACTACCGCGCGGGCCGCCTCTTGCGCTTCCCGCACTGCCCCGTACCAGTCCTTCACCTGCCGCGGCGCGCGCCCTAGGTATACCGTTCGCGTGATATCGCTGCAATAACCGCGGAGTATAGCACCCAGGTCAAACACCACCAATTCGTTTTTTTCTAGCGGCTTAGCGCTGGCCCGCCCATGCGGAAGGGCCGCCCGCCACCCCGACGCCACAATGGTATCGAAGGCCGCACCCGTCGCTCCACCCTTCCTCATCCCGTACTCGATCTCGGCGGCCAGCGCGATTTCCGTTACCCCAGGCTTCACCAGCTCCAGCACCGATTCCCATACCGTGCCGGCCAAAATCGCCGCTTCCCGCATTACCGCTATCTCGTCGCAGTCTTTTACGCCCCGCAAGCTCTCCACCGCGGCCACCACGGGCTTCCAGCGCACCTGCTTCCCTGCCGCGTGGCTCACCATGGCTCGCTGCCCAACCGTTAGCTGCTCTGGCGCGAAACCCGCGCGCACCCGTCCACGCAAACTGGCCAACCTCGCACCCGCCGCCGACAACCCAGGCTTGCCGGTAATTTCCACCCGCACGCCCGGAAACACCTCATCGCGGGCCTGCACCGTGTACCGGTTGTCTGTGAATAGCGTTGCCCGAGAGCCCTCCACCAGCAACACCCCGGAACTGCCCGTAAATCCGCTTAGATAGAAAATATTGGGCGGGTGGGTAACCAGCAAGGCTTCTACCGGTTGCTCAAAAAGAAACTTCCGGAGCCGCGCAAGGCGTCTCCGGAAGTTTTCGGCTGTCGATTTGTGTGCCGGCTGCAAAACGTTAGTGTGGATTTTCGATCCCGGGAAGTGACCCTCCGGGACCGGCGGCTATCCCGGCTGAATCCGCGGCGTCAGGAAGAACATCAGCTCCTGAGAAGTGGAAGACACTGTGGTGCGCTTGAACAGGTTGCCCACCAGCGGCAGGCTGCCAATGATCGGCACCTGCTGTATCGAGGTCTGCTGGTTGGAGACGATAATTCCGCCCATCATCGCCGTTCCGCCATCGTTGATTAGTATTCGGTTTTCGATCGACTGCGTATCGATTGCCGGAATCCCCTGTACCCGCGGGATCGCCGCGTCGATCTGGTCGTTGGTGACCTTCACGTCCATGAACACGTTGCCGTCGGCGGTGATTTGTGGGGTCACCTGCAGCTCCAGCACCACGTCGATGAACTGCACCGATACGGTGTTGTTCACGATGGTCTGTACCGGCAGCTTGGTTCCCTGTTTTATGGTCGCCGTTTGGTTGTTCTGGGTCATTATCTTCGGCTTCGAGAGCAGCTTGCCTACGCCCTTCTGTTCCGCCGCGGTAATCACATAGTCCAACGCGAAGTTCGCCGACGTAAATATGTAGCTGAGCCCGCTGGTGGGTACCGCCGCGCCAAGAGCCGTCGCCAATGGCATCTGATAGCCCTGGCTGGAGCTGCCACCCGACACCGGCAGAGGAGGCGCCGCCGAGCGGGTGATGGTGCTGGTTCCTACCTGCTGGTTGCCGCCTACCGTAGTGTTGCCGCGTCCCGCCGCAAACGCCAACTGCGATCCAATGTCGCTCGAGAACGTCCGGCTGGCCGCCACTACCCGCGCTTCAATTTCCACTTGCTGCGTCCGGCGATCCAACTGCCGAATCAGGTTGTCCATTACCGGTATCACCGCGGGAATATCGCGGATGATCACCGTGTTCGAGCGTGGGTCAGACAGCACGTCCCCGCGCACCGACAGGAATTTTTTCAGCGTGTTCACCATGTCGTCGGACTTCGCGTAGCTCAATACCCGCGTCGTGGTCACCACGTCGGCCGCTTCGGCTTGGGCCTTGGCCAGATCTCGTTCCTGCTCCGCTTCCCTCTTTACCGTCTCTTTGGTGGCGATTCGCAGCACGTTCCCCGAAAGCTGCTTATCTAGGTCGTTGTTCTGCAGCACGATGTCCAGCGCCTGATCCCACGGTACATCGTCCAGCACGATGGTCAGCGATCCCTTCACTCCGGGATCCAGCACCACGTTCAGTCCGCTGATCTCGTGGATCAACCGGAAGAAATCACGCAGATCGACGTCCTTCAGGTTCACCGAAATCGGCTCACCGCTGTACCCGCTGTTCGCTGCTGCCGCCTGCGCGGTGGTCGCCGTCTGTACTGCAGCTCCCGCACGGGATGCTGCCGCTGCTGCCGCCGGGGTGGTGGCCCCAATTTCAGCCTTTACCGGAACGATCGTGGCCGCTCCCGGGGCCGGCATGGCCATTGCCGCGCTGGGTTGCGTCAATGAAGCCGGCAACGCCAACGGTGAATCGTTGTGCGCGATTGCCTCGCTCACACCCATACCCTGCGCCGGAACCTTCGCCTTGGTCGTTTCGACCGAGGCTCCCGTTTTGCGCTCCGCCGGCGCCTTGGAATCGCTCACCGGCACAAATTCCACTTTCACGCTGTTGCCTTCCGCGCTCACGCTGAATGGCGCCGACTGCCGCAGATCGATCACCACGCGCGCCACTTCCGGCCGGAACTGCGCCAGACGAATCACCCGCACCGGGTCCAGGTTGCTGGGGATGCTCTTTTCGAGGCTGCCCAAATGCGCCCCGGCGAAATCCAGCACCAAACGGTCGGGATGGTTCAGCCGCATCACGTGGTAATTGAGATGGCCGCTTCCGGTCACATCCACCACCGTGCGCCTTCCCGCTTGCGCCAGGTGTACGTCGGAAATCGATTGGGTCGCTTCGGAACGTACTGCCGCGCCGGCTGGATTCGCTACCACCAGCGTCAAGTGCGTCGAATTCTCGCGTTCCAGTCGCGGCTCGACCGCCGAACGCAGCAGCACTTCCAGCCGCGTCGAGGCTTTGTCTCCGCTCTGGTAGGGGATCAACCGGTAGCTGCGCACCGGACCCGCATCCATCACCTGCGCGTCCCCGGCTGCCGCAACGTCCGCGGTGACCCCAGTGATGTCCACGACGAACAGCGTGCTGTTCGGGCGATACGTCGTGTATTCGAACGGCGCGCTGCCTTCCGCTTCCAGGCGTACCGTGCCATCCTTCACCACCGCATTCACGTGGACCACCGGCGCCGTCTCTGCCAGCAACACTCCACTCGTTTGTAGCAAGCCTGCCACCAGCATGCCGGCGACCGCCAAAGGCCGAAAATTCGTCCTCATTGCTGCTCTCCTGCGCTGTTGTAGATACGCTTCGTCACGTCTCGTTCCACCGGCTTGCCGAATGCATCCTTCGATTTCTCTCGGAAAACCACCCCATCCAGTCCAATCTTTTCCACTGAACCGTCGTACAACTGGTCGCCTTCTCGCACGAAGTAAACTCGCTGCTGCGGATTCGATACCACCGCCAGCATTCCTTCCGGACTCTTCACCGTTCCGTCCACCCGTGTGGTGCCAATCACCAGTCCCGCTTTGCCCGGTGGCAGGTTCGGCCCGCCGTTGTCCTTGGTAATCCCGACCAACGGCAGAAACGGGTCTCTTCGCGACGCCGCTGTCTCCGGCTTGGTTCCCGCTCCTTCCGGTGGCGCCTGCGCCGCGCTTGATTTAGCCGCGTGCTTTTTCGGCGATTGCGACTGCGACTGCGCCATCGCTCCCGGAATTAACATCGCCACCAACCCCGTGGCCATGGCGGTGGTTATGACCAGCCTTCCCGAAATTTTTCCCAGTCTCATCATTCCGTCCTGCCCCGTCATCAGCGCGTCCCCGGTTTCGCTGCCGCCGTGGTAGCCGGAGCAGCCGCCGCTTGCGCCGCGGAATTCGTGAAGAACGTTGTCACCGTCAGCGTCCCAGCCACTGAAGTTCCCGAAGTCACCTTAAACTTGTCTGCGCCGCTTCCGGCGCCGGAGAAAGTCTTCAGATCCAGATCTCCGACGTTGATGATCCGCGACAGCCGGCTCAGCCGCGTGAAGAAGTCCATCACCGCGTAGTACGGTCCATCCACTTCCAGGTCGAACGGCATCGTGTAGTAGAACTCCTGCGCCGATACCGGCTTCGCGGTCAGGTGCCGGATTTGCACGCCCGACGACGCTGCCGCGCTCTGCAACATCAGAATGAACTGGTCCGCTTGCTTCTCTTCCGGAACGATGGTCTGCAGCGTGGTGAGTTGCTTCTGCAGGGCGTCCATCTCGCCTTGCAGCTCGATGCGGCGCTGTTGGTACACCCGCAACGAAGTCACTTCGGTTTGCAGCGGCTTCAGTCTGGCTTGGGCGGCCTCCAGCTGCGTCCGCACCGACTGTACCGGCCAGAAAAACAGCCCGAAAAGCACGATCAGTACGCCCACCAGAACAAACATGAGCACCTGAATCGGCAGCGGCCATTCGCGAAAAGGAGTTGCCATCGGTTAGCTCCTTCCTTTCGCCGGAACTCCGGAAGGCGTGGAGGTGCCCGCGCCTGCCGCGGCAGGATGGGTTCCGTTCGCGTCAGCCCCCGCTGCGGGTGCCGCAACTTCCGCGGTCATCGTGAACGAATAGGTCTGCACGCCCTTCTCGATATCGTTTTCTTTCGCTTCCTTGATCTCAATCTTGTCGAAGTAGCCCGATCGCCGCATCTGCGTCAGGAAGTTGGCCACCGCGTTGATCGATCCGGCTTCGCCTGAAAGATCCAACGCGTTGCCCTTGCGGTCCAGCGCGGTCAGCCACAGCGTGTCGGTCCGCACCACCGTAGTGGCCACCATCGCCAGCAAATCCTGGCCGCCAGTGCGGTTCTTTTGCAGCGTCTCGATCACGTTGATGCGCTGGGTCAGCACCGCTTTCTGCCGCTCGAATTGATCCACTTCCGCCTTCACTTGCTGTAACCGGCTCTTCTCGGCCTGCAGGTTCGATATCTGCTGGTTCACTTCATCCAGTTGGCGCTGTTCTTTGTAATACACCACCGCCAGCACCACCACCGCCAGCGCCACCGACGCGGCCAACAGCAACCACCGGATGGTGGTCTCGACCGGTAGACCCGGCCCCGCCGTCTTCGGACGGGCTTGACCCAGTAAGTTGATCCGAATCATGGCGTGTCAAAACTCCTCAGCGCCAATCCCACCGCGATCGCCAGGCGCGGAGCCAACTCCCGCAACCGAGCCTCGTCGTGTTGGCCTGCTTGGATTGATATCTTTCGGAATGGATACAGTTCCTCGACCGGCATCGCGAATTCTTCCCGCAGCAGGTCCAGCAAGCCCGGAACGCGCGCTGTTCCTCCCGCCACGACGATCCGGCGTATATTCTCGCCGCTGGCCGTCGCCCGGAAGAAATCGAATGTCTTTTGAATTTCCAGGATCAGAATGTCGGACACCGAACGCAGGATTGCGGCTTTCTGTTCCTCGCTCACCCCGGTGTGCGTTCCGCCCATCTTCAGCTTCTCGGCATCATCGAAGCTCAGGTCCAGCTCTTTTTGCAGCGCGTCGGTGTACTGGTTCCCGCCCACCGAAACGTCGCGCGTAAACAACGGCGTCCACCCGCGCACGATGTTGATATTCATCACGCTGGCGCCGATATTCAGCAGCGCCACCACCTGGCTGGGATCCGGCTCGTAGTTCACTTCGAAGCAGTTCTGTAGCGCGAACGCATCGATATCCACAACCACCGGCGTCTTGCCCGCCTGCGCCAGCACGTTGGTGTGGTTCAGGATCTTGTCTTTTTTCACCGCCACCAGGATCACGTTCATCTGGTTTTCATTCGCTTCCAGCAGTTGGTGGCTCAGGTTTACGTCGGCTATGTCGAACGGAATGTGCTGGCTGGCTTCGGTCTGGATCTGGTCGTACAGCTCTTCTTCGCTCATCAGCGGCATGGTGACCGGCTTGACGATCACCGAATGCCCGGAAACCGCCGTGGCCACTTCCTTGGTCTTGATCTTCTGGCTGTCGAATATCAGGCTGATCTTTTCCGCTACCGACGGTGCATCCATGATCGCCCCGTCTACCACGGTATCCTGAGCCAGAGGCTCGATTCCGTAGCTCACCAGCTCGTAGCCCCCGCGGCCGCGCTTCAACTCCACCGCTTTTACCGAGCTGGACCCGATGTCGAGTCCGATCAATGACTTGGTTTTGCCGAGATTAAACATCGAGACGCCTCTCGTATCCTTCCCAGAATCCGATTCTGGCTACCGCGCTACGTTTGCGATGAATCCAATGCAAGGTATCCGGCGAAAACCCCGAAACCCTCTTGCCTCATTCCCGCGAGGCGTCTACCTGAAGGACGCACACCGTTACAGTACTATCGAGTCCTCCGGTACCTTCTGCTTTTTCTGTATATTACTTCCCCGGGCGGGAGTGTCAAGAAGCGGATTGTAGTGTTGTGCTGATAAGCAAGGGCATAGGACCATGTACCCGGTGGGACCACCGCTTAGCCCCCTGTCGGTGGTAGGTGTTCTAGTACTACACCACATCCTGTGGCACTTTGGTGGTAGTACACCCTCGTTTACTTTTCACGACGCTTGATTCCCAGCTTCGACCACAGTCCGTCCACTTTCGCCCGCGTCCCGGCATCCATCTTTATCTCGTCCGGCCACTTCCCACCGTACCCTTCCGTCTTCCATTTTTTCGTGGCGTCGATCCCCATCTTCGACCCGTAATCCTGCCGCCGCGCCGCGTGGTCCAGGGTATCCACCGGTCCTAGCACGAACTGAATGTCCCGCTCCGGGTCTATCGCGCATAAAACCTTCCAAACCACTTCGCTGAAGTTCTGTACGTCCACATCGTCGTCCACCACGATCACTACCTTGGTGAACATGGCCTGCCCCAAGCCCCATATACCGTTCATTACTTTCCGCGCGTGCCCCGGATACGACTTCCGTATCGACACAATCATCAGGTTCTGAAATATCCCCTCGGCCGGCATCGCCACGTCCACGATTTCCGGGAACTGCATCTTCATTACCGGCAGAAATATTCTCTCGATGGCATGCCCGATGTGAAAGTCTTCCTGCGGCGGCGGTCCCACGATGGTGGTCATGTATACCGGCTTCTCGCGGTGGCTGACGCAGGTCACGTGAAAAACGGGGTACCCCCCTTCCAGTGAATAAAATCCAGTGTGGTCGCCGAACGGACCTTCCGTGCGCATCTCCCCGGTATCCACATATCCTTCCAGAATAATTTCCGCGTGGGCCGGCACTTCCAGATCCACCGTCTCGCAAGCCACCATTTCCACCGGTTCGCGCCGCAGGAATCCCGAAAACATGAATTCGTCCATGTCCGGCGGCACCGGCAGAATTCCCGCCAGGCAAGTGGCCGGATCCCCGCCAATCGCCACCGCTACTTCCATCCGCTTGGTCCCGCTTGCACGCAGACTACGAAAATGTTCCGCGCCATGTTTCTGCGTCTGCCAGTGCATCCCGGTGGTGCGCTCATCAAAAACCTGCATGCGATAGCACCCCACGTTACGCTTCCCGTTCTCCGGATTCTTGGTAATCACCATCGGCCAGGTAATATAACGTCCGCCGTCCTGCGGCCAACACTGCAGGATCGGGAAATCCAAAAGCGAGAAACCATCCTTGCGAATCACTTCCTTGCACGCCCCGGATTTCACGGTCTTAGGAAAGACCGCGCTAAGCTCGCTCAGCTTCGGCAGCATCTTGATTTTGTCAAAGAGGCCCTTCGGCGACTGAAAATCCAGAAACGACTGAATCCGCGCCGCCACATCCTCCAGGCGGTCCACCTCCAGCGCCAAATTCACCCGCCGCTCGCTCCCCAAAAGATTAATCGCCACTGGCACTTTCGACCCGCGCGGACGCTCAAAGAGCAGCCCCGGCCCCCCCGCCTTCATAGCCCGGTCGGCAATCTCAGTAATCTCCAGCACCGGGTCCACCTCAGCGTCAACCCGCAGCAGTTCGCCTTCCTTATCCAACTTCTTCAGAAATTCCCGCAAATCCCGGTACGCCACTTCCCCTCCTAAGCATCCACCGCAAAACATCACCGCAACCGCGCTAACTTTATCACAGCCGCAGCACCACTCGTGGCGCCGCCACGCCTGCCGGCCGAAGCCCAAAAACCAGCAAGCTGCCCGCTCCTAAACCGGACCATTACAAACCAGATTTGGGTTGCGTTGTGAACAGAGCCCGCGTAGGGGCTAACCGGGATCGTCCAGACCCAACGAAATCTCCCGGTCTTTTTTTGCCAGATGGGGTGCGACCTTGTCCTCTAATCAGACCTTTTCGAACCAGCGCACCAACTCAAGGACCAAATTGATTACAAACAACGCATGAAAGCAGAGATGAGGAACGTTGGGGCGGGATGGTCACCGCGAGCGGGAAGAACGCTGGTCACCTCATGGCATTAGGGAAGCGCTGCTGGCTGCTGCGACGGGACAAAATGCTCCATCACCGCTTGCCGCAACAGGTCCGGTGGCAGCAGTCCCTGCGCCAGAATAAAGTCGTGATACTTCTTCTGGTTAAACTTGGCCGCGAGCACCGCTTCGGTATCCTTCCGCAGCGCCATCAACTTGGTGTAACCGTAGAAGTAGCTGTTCGCCTGCCCCGGCGCGCGATACGTAAACCGCTCCACTTCCTCCTCCGCAAAGGCGTGCGAAAGGACCACATCCTGCTCCAGCACCCGATACGCCTCCGCCGGTTGAATCTTGCCCGACTGTAATTCCGGATCGAGAAACGCGCGCGCCGCTCGCAACAATCTCAGTTCAAGTGACATCAGCTGCCCATCCAGCGGCATGTAAGGTTTGATCAGGTACTCGGAATACAGTCCCCAGCCCTCCACGTTAGTGCTGTTGAAGGCATACCGAACACGGGCCAGCGAAACGCCGTGCTCCAGCATGGAATCAAATTGCAATTCGTGTCCCGGACGTGCCTCGTGCGCGGTCAGCGTCCACGCCGAGGACGGGTTAGTGAAATCATCATATTTCGCCTCCGCTGCTTCGCCCCGACTGGCCGGAATATTCAGCGGCAAAACGAACTCGCCTTTCTGCCCAGTATTATGCAGAAAAGGCGGAGGCATCATGTGTGGCGCGGGCTGCTGCGCCGTCTCCGCCGCGGTGGCAATGCGAATCCGCGCCGGACGATTGGGCAACGCGACGATCTGGTGATCGGTGATGATCTGCTCGATCTGTTTCAGCACGTCCTGGTAGTACGGCAGGATAGCGTCGCCAACCAACTGGCTCTTCTTAAGCTCGCGGATCACGTCGCGATAGTCAGTAGCCGGCAGGTGGCGCTGTTGCGCAATCTCGGCGGCGATCGGCTTCATCTCCTGCTGAATTTGGGTGAACGAGTGATGCGCCATGGCCGCGAGTTGCCCGGACGAAATATCGATGCCGTAATCTTCCAAACTCAGCACGTACTCCTCCGGGGTAATTCGAAAATCGGTGCGCGCTTTGGGCAGCACCGTCGCGCGAATCCACGCGTCGTAGCCGGTAAGCTGGGACTTCAGTTTGTCGAATGGTTCTTGCCACCCGCTGAGGTTGTTCTTCTTCAGAAGCGCGGCAATACCCTCCATGTAATTTGCATTGCGGCCCATCTCGGTTTCAATTTCCACCTGCGCCGGATAGATCGCGTCGGGCTTGGCCATCTGCTCTGTGGCCCGCTGTTTCAGAATTTCTGTGATGGGTTGGTAGCCCGGTTCCATGCCCGCATATTCACGCAGCCGCACAACCGCGGCAGCCCGGCGCTCCGCCGGCGTTTGTTCATCCAGCAGTATTTGCATGCCGCCAAAAACCCAGGCGCTGGCATTCAGGAATGGCACTTTGTGGGCACGAGCAAAGTCATCTTTTTTGAAATTCAGCTCCACTTTGCCAATGATGATTTGCAAATCCTGCTCTACTTCTTCCTGCTGCTTCTGGCCAGCTGCGGTCTTGATCTTCTGCAGCACCGCCTCGTTTTCCTTGCGCTCCTGATCCTCGTCGGCCAGCGTAGGCTGCGCGACCTTGGCGTCATATTCGCTCAGCCCTTCACGGGAGCCCTCCTCCGGTTTGTGCATCATCTCCACCGTCAGCAGCATGTTGGTGTAGTTGTTGCTGACCGCAATCCAAGCAGGGGGGCCAGCCGGCATCTGCGCCAGGACAGACAAAGCCAAAACGACGACGCATACAAATAAACCAACCTTGTGAGTCACGTTCCCTCCCGCCCGGTCACCGAGGTAATAAAACACAGTGATCCGGCGAAATCAATTCGGCGCTCCGATAAAAGGTTTTGCACCACGCTTCCCACGCCCTGCCGGAGGGTCTTACGCGTCGACGGTTTAATGGTTTTTCTTTTCCGGGCGCCTCACTCTTCCCCGGTTTTGGGAAGGGCGGGGGTTTTGACCTCGATCGGTCGCTGGCCTTACGCGCAACGCCGCTCGATCACCATAATTCGGCATAGGGGGACGAGTCGCCTGCTCTCCGCTCCCACACCACCGTACATCATGCGGGTCCGCATACCGCGGTTCACAGGGCCACGCCGCGCCATCGAACCGGCCAGGGAGACCGAGCGAATCGAAGTAGGCGATGCGAAGCGCCGAGTTTTTTGCCGTCGATCCGGCTGACTTCCTTGATTCGCTTTCACTCGCTGGCATGCCTGCCAGCGGTCCGCCGAATGGAAGCCCAGCCGTTTCGATGCGCCCAGTTAAACCCCGGATTCAATTGCTCCCAGTGTTTATCAGGATTTGACAACTCCCGCCGTCGTGGCGCCGCCTTCCGGCGGCGGAGCCCCTCAAAGCTCAAACAAAGTAGACGCCCGCGGCTCGGTCCGCGACTTGGGCTGCGGCTGTGGGATTTCTGAAAATCCCGCCTCCCGCCACAACTCCATAAACAGCGCAATCGTAGCCGGCCCATGGCCCGCATAGTGATTGTTGGCATAAGCAAAAATCGTAGTCCCGCGACGCCGCACCCGCTGGCAGTATTCCACCCAACCGCGAAGCTGCGGCCGCCGGTCCACCACCGTCTGATTCCAAACCTTGGTAATGTTCTCAATCCCCTTGCGGTCGCCCAGCCAGCGAATGTAAGTCCAATCCGTAGTGATCGGATCGAACCGCGACTCCAACTCCTGAGCATTCGGCATCCACGATTGATCCTGCAGCACCAACGCCACGCGATGTTCCCGCAAAAGGTCCGCCAACCGCGCGTCCAACCACTCCTGATTGCGAATCTCCAAAGCAAACGCGTGATCCGCCGGCAGCCGCTCCAAAAAGGGCTTCAGCACCTCCAGAAAATCCTCGCCACTGCGAAAAACGCCGCGATCGAAAAAAGGGAATTGCAAAACAATCGGCCCAAGTTTCTCGCCGAGCAAATCCATAGTGCGCACAAATTCGTCCCACTCCGCATCGCAGTCCTGCAAAACTTTTTTGTGGGTAATCAGCTGCGGCACCTTCACCGAAAAAATAAATCGCTCAGGAGTCTTGCGCGCCCACGCCAGCACCGTCGAAGTGGTGGGAGTCCGGTAATAAGTGCTGTCGATCTCCACCGTGTGGAAATGCTCAGCGTAAAAGGAAAGATAGTCCGCGGGCTTCATCCCCGCCGGGTAAAACGTCCCCGCCCAACCCGCCGCGGTAAACGCCGAAGTACCCAGAAATATGCGCGGTTCGCTCATAGTGTTCAGCCCAGTCGAACCAATGCTATCCACGCATCCAAACCGAAGCAACGGCCCGCCAAACTCGCTTTTCTAGCGCACTGGGAATTCGAAAATATGGATGCTGATCGGCGCGACCGACACCTTCTTAGGCCCTTCCACCAGCGACGTTTCGACCGCCACTGCTTCCGACGGCTTCCCCAGCAAATCCGCGGAATCCACCGGGGGCCCGGTCATCAACCAGGTCCTCGCCTTCCCTCCCACGTCCACGCCGCCCATGTTGCGCGTGAGTTCCTGCGCAGTCTCGATAGCATTCACCACCGCAACCGTGAGAAATTTCCGATCCGCGGTCCGCGCGGCCACCACGTCCAACGGATACGTCGGACTTCCTGCGTTCCGCTTTGGCTGATCGCCGCCCACCGGCCACTGCGGCGCCGGCATCGGAGAGTTCCCGCTCACCTCCCCCGGCAACGTTCCAAAATGCTCGCGGTAAAGCTTGAACAGCAACCGATTGGTATTGAACTGCGCATGGGTACTATCGATATCCAGGCCAGCGGTGCCGAACGCAAACGCCGCCATCTTGATGAAGTCGGTGGGCCCGAACATCTCGCGGAAAACCTCCGCATAACCGAGCGCCAGCCGAAGGTCCGGCCGTTCACCGGAATACGCCCACTCATCAATGGCCAAAAATGTTTTCTTCTCCACCATCGCCGGAAATCGCCTTTTATATTCCTGCCAGGACTCCGCCTTCTCTCGCTCCCGTTGTCGTCGCACTTTAGCGCCCGTGCAAACGCTGCGCACGGTTGCCTAACACCCTCCAACTGAACTATCCTGTTCGAGGACGCGGGAGTGGTTCAGTGGCAGAATGTCAGCTTCCCAAGCTGAAGATGGGGGTTCGATTCCCCTCTCCCGCTCCGGTTTTTTCCTTCAAAATTTTGTCGCTCAGTTCCTCACCGACATCGGTTGCTGAGTGCGTCGCCGGTACCATTCCGATCGCCCGTCTGCCAGCACAGACCTTTTCCGACGGCCGCCCCCCCGCGCCAGCCCAACATCGCCCCGATCATCACCATCGTACCTACCGCCGCCAAAGACGCCTTCAAACGCGAACAACATTGCCGGTCCACAGGAAAATGCTACCGCGCCTACCCCGGCTAGGTAGTCGACCACCTCAAGCCGCTGGCCGGTGGCAGCGCCGACGATCGCTCCACCATGCAGTGGCCAACCATCGCGGACGGCAAAGCACAAGGACAAATGGGAGAGAAAAGATGGTAACTAGGATGCCGTTTTAGGCCGATCAAGAACTAAGCCACGTCTCGTGCGAAGTTTACCCGATGCTATGCTAGCGCCTTTGGCACCGCTTCTTTCCACCGCCCCTGCGACTTCAAGATTAATTCCACCACCTCGCGCGCCGCGCCCCGCCCACCGCGGGTCTGAGTAACGTAATGCGCCGCTTCCATAGTTTCCGCAGTCGCGTCGGCAACCGCCACCGCCAGCCCGACCCGCTCCATCAACGGAATATCCGGCAAATCATCTCCCAGGTAACAGACTTCGTCCTCCCGCACGCCGGCCTTGGCCACACATTCGCGGTACGCAGGAATTTTCTTCGCCTGCCCTTGGTACACAAAATCCGCGTGCACCTCGTTGGCGCGCTGGACCACCGCGAGCGAATTCCGTCCGCTGATGAACCCCGTCTTGATCCCCATGATGTGCGCCAAGGTGAGCCCCGCGCCATCGTGCGCGTTAAACACTTTCATTTCCGCCGCGGCGCCCGCGCCAGCCACCGCCAACAGACAAACCCCGCCCTCGGTGAGCGTGCCGTCGACGTCCATCAGAAACAGCTTAATTTTCTTCGCGCGCTTCACCACGCTGGCCGGAAATTTGTCTTTTTTTGCCGCCATGTGTTTTCCTTTTGCCGGAGAAACCGCTCGGACTGAAAACCCTAGAAAAGCTGCAACGCCCAAAGATCGTGAATGTGTACCACGCCCTCCAGCCGCCGCTCCCCATCGACCACCAGCACCGCAGTTATCTTCTTCTGTTCCATGATGTGCAGCGCCGCTGCCGCAAGTTCCGACCCGGAAATGGTCACCGGATCCGGCGACATGCATTCCCGCGCCGTCAGATCCAGAATATTATTCTTCCGCGACTGCATCATCCGCCGCAAATCTCCGTCGGTGATGATTCCCAGCAACGCGCCGGATTCGTCAGCCACCGCTGCCAGCCCCAATCCCTTGCGGCTCATTTCGTAAATCACCTCGGGCATGCGCACTGCCGGCCCAACTTTCGGCAAGTTCTCCCCAGAGTGCATCAGCGAAGCGACGCGCCGAAGTTTCATCCCCAGCTTCCCAGCCGGATGCAGCGCCGCGAAATCCTGTTCGCCGAACCCTCGCCGGTCTAGCAAGGAAATGGCCAGAGCGTCACCCATCGCCAGCGCTGCCGCAGTCGAAGCAGTCGGCGCGAGGTTCAGCGAACACGCTTCTTCCTTCACCGCGATGTCCAGCACGATGTCGCTCGCCGCGCCCAGCGTCGAGCGCGTTTTCGCCGTCAGCGCGATGATCCGTATTCCCAGGCGCTTCACCGTTTCCAGCAGCTCCACCAATTCCCCGGTTTCGCCGCTCGCCGAAATCGCCACCAACACATCCCCCGCCACCAACGCGCCCAAATCACCATGCAGCGCGTCACCCGCGTGCAGGAACTGCGAAGGAGTCCCGGTGCTGGCAAATGTCGCTGAAATTTTCCGTCCGATCAATCCCGATTTCCCCAGGCCGGTAACCACCACCCGGCCCTTGCAGGCATAGAGCATATCCACCGCGGCTTCAAAGCGCGCGTCCAGCCGCTCGATCAAAGCGGCGATCGCCTCAGACTCGATGCGCAAAACCCGTTTTCCGGTTTCGATACTCATGAAGCGTCCCAATGCCGCGCCAGCGCCGCAAGCTGTTTCAACTTTTCCACCAGCGGAGGAAATTTCTGCAGCGCCAGCGCGTTCGATCCATCCGACAACGCGTGCGCAGGATCCTCATGCACTTCCATGAATACCCCGTCCACGCCCGCCGCCACACCCGCCCGCGCCAGCGGCTCGATGAATTCCGGCTGCCCGCCGCTGGCCTTCCCCGCCCCGCCCGGCAATTGCACCGAATGGGTAACGTCGAACACCACCGGAAAGCCCAGCTTGCGCAGAATCGGAAACGACCGGACGTCCACCACCAAATTCTGATAACCAAAGGAGCTGCCGCGTTCGGTGATAATCAGCTTCGAGTTTCCGCTGGCAACAATCTTCTCCGCGCTGTTACCCATTTCCCACGGCGACATGAACTGCCCCTTCTTCAGATTCACCACTCGCCCCGAACGCGCCGCAGCCACCAGCAAATCCGTTTGCCGACACAAAAACGCGGGAATCTGGATCACGTCGCAAACTTCCGCCGCCGGTGCCACCTGCGACGCCTCATGCACGTCGCTCAAAATCGGCAGCCCAGTCCGTTCCCCCACCAGACGCAGAATCCGCAGCCCCTCAGTCAAACCCGGCCCGCGAAACGATTCCAACGAGCTGCGATTCGCCTTGTCGTAAGACGCCTTGAATATCAGCGGAATCCCCAGCGATCGCGACACCTCCGCCAATTTTTCGCCCAGCCCCAGCGCATGCTTCTCGCTCTCGATCACGCAAGGCCCAGCAATAAAAAACAACGGAGCTCCGCCACCGACCGGAATATGCCGTATCGAGAAGGTTTGGGCTGCGCTCATTTTTCCCGAATCAGCGTAAGCGGGAACGCCCCGCATTGCAATCACAACAGTCTCAACCGGTACCGCCGTTGCGGTGTAGTCATTGCTGGCTGCCCGCACCCAAAACTCACCATACGCCCAGCCCAACCACGCGATCACCACGCCCAAATCCGCAAGCGCCGACACTTTGGTCCGGAACAACGCCGCCACGATAGGCCCACACTCAAAACGCGATCAGCAACATCCGCCAGAGATAAATGGAAAACGCCCGAGAGAATATTCCAGGAGGAAGAAAATCCGAGACCTACAAAGGATCGCTAGCAGCGCGCACCCGGCGGCTACCAACCGCCGAACTTCCATGCCCCGTGCCGTGATGCGCGATGCTAGCCGCAATAAACGAAGCAAACAACGGATGCGGATTCAGCGGTTTCGACTTGAACTCCGGATGAAACTGGCACCCCAGAAACCACGGATGTCCTGGCACTTCCACAATTTCCGCGTACACGCCGTCCGGCGTCTTGCCGGTAATCGCAAACCCCGCCTTGATCAATATGCTTTCGTACTCGCGATTGAATTCGTAGCGATGCCGGTGCCGCTCGGCAATCTCCGTCGATCCATAAATCCGCGCAGCCAGCGAACCCGCCACCAGCTTGCAGGGCCACGAACCCAACCGCATCGTTCCGCCCATTTCGTCCACACCCAAAAGCTCGCGCAATTTATAAATCACGCGGCACGGCGCCGAAGCATCGAACTCCGTGCTATCCGCGTGCTCCACGCCTCCCCGGCGGCGCGCGTATTCAATCGTCGCACACTGCATGCCCAGACAAATCCCGAAGAACGGCACTTTATTTTCCCGTGCGTAAGTGATCGCGTGAATCATCCCGGTGGTGCCGCGTTTTCCAAATCCTCCGGGAACCAAAATGCCATCCACATCCCACAGCGCTTTTCCCGCGGCTTCGGGCGAGTCGATGTCCTCGGCTTCAATCCAATCGATCACCACGCGATGGTGATTGGCCAGGCCGCCGTGGCCCAGCGCCTCGCGCAAACTTTTATAAGCATCCTCGAGCTGAACGTATTTCCCAACCACTCCGATGTGCACTTCACCCTGCGGATGCTCCAGATTTTGCAACATCGCCAGCCACCCACTGAGGTCCCGCGGCGGAGCCTCAATTCGCAGATGACTCAAAATCTGCTCGTCCAGTCCTTCGGACGCCAGTCCCAGCGGCACTTCGTAAATATTCGAAACGTCCGGCGCGGATATCACGCAATTTTCCTGGACGTTGCAAAACAGCGCGATCTTCCGTTTCAACTCGCCGTCCAGCGACCGATCGCTGCGGCACAGCAAAACGTCCGGCTGGATTCCAATGCTCAGCAATTCCTTCACGCTGTGCTGGGTCGGCTTGGTTTTCAGTTCCCCGGCAGTCGGAATGAACGGCACCAGCGTCAAATGAATGAAGACCACGTTCTCCGGCCCCAGCTCCAGGCGCATCTGGCGAATCGCTTCCAGGAAAGGCAGCGACTCGATATCTCCCACCGTGCCGCCGATTTCCACGATCAGCACATCCACGCCGGAAGAAACCTTGCGGAAGGCCGCCTTGATCTCATCGGTCACGTGCGGAATCACCTGCACCGTTTTGCCCAGGTAGTCGCCGCGCCGTTCTTTGGAAAGAATGGACTCGTAAATCCGCCCGGTGGTCCAGTTGTGATCGCGGGTGAGCTTGGCGGAGGTGAATCGTTCGTAGTGGCCCAAATCGAGGTCGGTTTCCGCACCGTCGTCGGTAACGTACACCTCGCCGTGCTGGTACGGACTCATCGTGCCGGGATCGACGTTCAGGTAGGGGTCGCACTTCTGCAGGGTAACGCGGAGGCCGCGACTCTCCAGCAGGCAGCCCACCGACGCCGCTGCCACACCTTTTCCAAGGGAAGAAACCACGCCGCCCGTAACAAAAATATATTTCGGGCCCTTGGCCAGAGTCAGTGTACTTACCCCCAGGAGAGAAAACGTACACCGCATTATCGCGGCAACCCGCGAGGGTGTCAAATCAAGTTTTCGATGTCTACAGTCGCACTATTTTTGACACGCGCCGGTGGCATAGCGACTCCTGGCGGTGGCCGCCCCAAAACCCAAGTCTCTCCGCTCGAGAATCCGAGAGCACGCTCCGAGCTAGCAGCAGTTGAGGTTATTCTCCGCCCTGTTGCGCCTGCAATATTTTTTCCACGCGGGCCACGTCGCCGGGAACGTCCACCGCAACCGCGTCGAACGCCGCCGTTTCCACCACCTGAATCTCATACCCATTTTCGATCCACCGCAATTGCTCGAGCTGCTCCAGATGCTCCAGCTCGCCCGGCGGCAAGGTAGGAAAATCGATCAACGCATCGCGCCGGAAAGCGTACAGACCTATATGCTTCCAGTGCAGCGCCGCCACCGGCTCCTGGGCGTCGCGCACCCAAGGTATCGGCGCGCGCGAAAAATAAAGCGCCCGGCCGTCGAAATCCCGAACCACCTTCACCACATTGGGATCCATGATCTCTCCCGGGTCGCGAATCGCCACACACGGCGTGGCGATCTGAATCGATTCATCTTCGAGCATCGCCTCCACCAGCGCGTCGATCGCCCCCGGATCGATCAGCGGCTCATCCCCCTGCACGTTCACGTAAATCACCGCGTCGGTGTGCGCCGCCACTTCCGCCACCCGTTCCGTCCCGGTGCGATGGTTGGGCCGAGTCTCGATCGCCTCGCCCCCAAATCCCGCAACCGCCTGAACGATCCGGTCGTCATCGGTAGCCACCACGGTCCGGGTGATCCGCTGGGCCAGCCGCGCCCGCTCAACCACCCGCTGGACCATAGACTTCCCAGCAATCACCGCCAGCGGCTTCCCCGGAAACCGCGAAGAAGCATAGCGCGCCGGAATCACCGCAATAACCGCAGGCTTGTCAGTTGGATTCACAAGAAAGTCCTTTATTACCGCGCGCTTGCGTCACTCCGCAGCAAATCACACGAGGTCCGTGTACCACCGCCACTCTTCGCGCTCAGATGGTACGGAAACCCCGTAAAAATCCGCTAACTGTTTCGCTTTCTGCACAGCCAACCTCGAAGCCGGCGACGTGGCACTATATTTATGACGCGGCAACGACCCTTTTGGTGTCGGTTGGACCGCCGATGCTGAACCTAACATTGAGCGTTTCGGCTGGCAACCATGGATTACCGTGGATCCGAGCGGTTACCCACCGCCCGCGTTTACAATTCACAGACAAACGGGAGACAACATATTCACGATCACCATCGCACCCACGTATTGCGCGCAGTTTGCACAGTGATACAATTCCTTTCAGTGCAGTTGCTCGCCCGAGGTGGGCCGCGCTCCTCGGGTTCCCGGGAGAGATGTTGAAAAGGGAAACCACGCAGCCCGTAATGATGTGGCTGTTGATTCTGCTCCCGGTGTGCCTGTGCGCAATCGTCTTCCCTTCCCGGCGATCCTTCGCGCAAGAGCAAGGGCAGCAGCAACCCGCCACCGCGCCGGTACAATCCCCCGCCGAGAAAATCGCCAAAGGCAAATCCGTCCAGCAAGAAGTGCAAATGGTGCTGGTGAACGCCACCGTAACCGATCCATACGGCCGCCTGGTTACCGGTCTCGATCAATCCAACTTTCAGATCTTCGAAGACAACACCGAGCAGGAAATCGTGCACTTCTCCAGCGAAGACGTTCCCGTTTCCATCGGCATGATTTTCGATATGAGCGGCAGCATGGCCAACAAATTCGATAAATCGCGCACCGCCGCGGTACAATTTTTCAAAACCGCCAATCCCAAGGACGAATTCTTTCTGATCAGCTTCAACGATCGCGCCCAACTCAACAGCGGATTCACCGACAGCGTCGAAGAGCTTCAGGAGCGTTTGATGTTCACCTCAGCCAAGGGGCGCACCGCGCTGCTCGACGGAATCTACCTGGGCCTGAACCAGATGAAGACAGCACACAACCCCAAACGCGCACTTCTCATCATCTCCGATGGGGGAGATAATCATAGCCGGTACTCAGAGTCGGACGTCCGCAACTTTCTGAAGGAGGCGGACATTCAGCTCTACGCCATCGGAATTTTCGAGCAGCCCGGAAGTTGCCCCACTCCTGAGGAATGCGGCGGGCCGGACCTGCTCAACGACATTACCGCCATGACCGGCGGCCGCGTGTTCCGGGTGAGCAAGTTGGATGAGTTGCCGGACACCGCCACAAAAATCAGCATGGAGCTGCGCAACCAATATGTCTTGGGATACCGACCGAGCAATCACGTGCACAACGGCAAGTGGCGCAAAATCCGAATCCGCCTGCGCCCGCCGAAAGGCTTGCCGCCACTCACCGTCTATTCCAAAACCGGATACACGGCTCCCGGCCGTTAAAGAGCGCTGCGCCTTCGCCGCTGGCTTACTGCTATTGATCTGCTGCGTTTTCCCCGCTGCGGCTCCGCTCTTCTCGCAGAATCCCGCACCGCCGGTAATCCCAGGTTCGACCACCAATGTCCCGCCTCCTCCCGGACAAAATACCGCGCCCTCCAACCGCATCCGCTCCGAAGTGGACCTGGTCGTACTGCGCGCTACGGTAGTCGACAAGGACGGAACCTTCGTCCCCGGCTTGAAGCCGGAAAATTTTCGGGTCTACGAGGACAAAATCGAACAGAAACTCAGCGTCTTCCATCAGGAAGATACTCCGGTTACCGTCGGCCTGGTGATCGACAACAGCGGCAGCATGAGGGAAAAACGCGGCCAGGTGAATGCCGCGGCGCTGCGCCTGGTGGAGAGCAGCAACCCCCAGGATGAAGTGTTCGTCGTGAATTTCAACGACGACTACTATCTGGACCTCGACAAGGATTTCACCAACGACCCCAAAGACCTACGCCAGGCTCTCGAGCGCATCGATTCCCGCGGCGGCACCGCCCTCTACGACGCCCTGATCGGTTCCGTCGATCACCTAAAAAAAGGACACAAGGACAAAAAGGTTTTGCTGGTGATTACTGACGGTGACGACAACCGCAGCGAGAAAACCTTCGCCTACGCCCTGCACGCCGCTCAGCAATCCAACGCGATGATCTACGCCATCGGCGTATTCAGCGATGACGATCGCCGCCACGAAAAGAAGATGGTCAAGACCTCCAAAAAGAATCTCACCACGCTGGCCGACGCCACCGGCGGCGACGCCTTTTTCCCCACCAGCCTCGACGAGTTAAACGCAATTTGCGCCGAGATCGCCAAAGACATTCGCAACCAGTACACCCTGGGTTACCACCCCACCAACGTAGCCCGCGACGGCACCTTCCGCAACGTCCAGGTCCAAGTAATCCCGCCGCACGACTCCGGCCGGCTAACCGTGCGCACCCGCAGCGGCTACTTCGCCCCCAAATCCTCCCCCGCCGACTGATCCACGTAGTCCAGGTGTTGAGTGGCCGAGGGGACTTTGACCTACGGTTTGACGCTTTTATATTTTCCGGGCGGCCTACTCTTCTCTGGTTCTGGGAAGGGTGGGCGTGTTGCTCTTGGCTGGCGCTAAACCACAAAGTTTCTGTTCTCAAGAGCGCGTTGCCATGCGCATCACATCTTACAGATAGCGCTCCCTCAAAACCGCCATGTGATGTTCCACATGTCCCGCAATAATGTAAGCGAGCGCCCGCACCGTAAAAGGATTCCCGCTAGCAATCCCGGTGCGCACCCAAGCCTCGCCGGGCATATTCCGAAAAAGTGAAATGGTAGACAGCCGGATGCGCCGAAACTCCTTCACGTGGCCCGCCCAGGACACGCCGTCCGCCCCCGCTCCCGCCGCCGCAATGTTCTGATCGAATCCAGGAAGTGGATCCTGAAATCCCCGCGCAAACCAAAGCGAGCGAAACGCAAACGCCCTCTCGGTATCACTTACATGGTTCAGCACCTCCCGGATGCTCCATTTCTCCGGCGCGTAGCGGTACCGCGACTTCTCTTGTGAAATCGCCGAAAAGTACCCGACCGCAGTTTCCAGTTGCGATTCGATCGTGCCGAGAACATCCTCCCCCGCCACGCGGTCGATATAAGTGAAATAGTAGTTTGCCGCTTCCGATTCCTGTGGTCGCCCGGTCATGGAAGTCACGTCGCCACGCTCCTTACGTTTTGGTCCCGCCGTGGCACCGCCGCCATTCCTCGCGGTTCAATATGGTGGTATCAATTTTTGACCGTTCTGGTTCATTTAGGCCACGGCAACTCGCCCCAACTCTTCCCATGCAAAATCTTCCCGCCGAAATTCTCAGCCACCGTCTGGCCCATATCCGCCAGCGTAGCCCGCATCCCCAGATTCACCCCAGCCTCGACCGAAGGCGTGTACGTAACGATCGGCACGTACTCCCGAGAATGGTCCGTAGTAGGGTTCACCGGATCAGGATCGCAACCATGATCGGCAGTAAGCATCACCAGGTCCGTCGGCTTCAACACATCCAGCAAAGGCCCCAGCAGCAAATCGAATTCCTCCAAAGATTTCGCAAATCCCTCGACGTCCTTGCGATGCCCGTAGAGCATGTCGAAATCCACCAGGTTTGCAAATATCAGCCCGGAACTCTGCCGTTCCAGGGCCTCCGTAATTTTCACCATCCCGTCGGCGTTGTTCTTGGTAGTCACGTAGTTGTCCACCCCGCGACCGTTGTAAATATCGTGAATCTTGCCCACGCCCAGCACCGGCACGCGCCGCTCCGCCAGCACGTCCATCAGCATGGGATGAGGCGGAGGCACCGCGTAATCGTGCCGCCTCTCGGTCCGCCGGAAATCCCCCGGGCTGCCAACGAACGGCCGCGCAATCACCCGGCCGACGCGGTTCGGCGGCTCCAGCATGGCCCGCGCGACCTCGCACATGCGGTAAAGCTCGGGAACCGGAATGATGTCCTCGTGCGCGGCAATCTGAAACACACTGTCGCCCGACGTATACACGATCGGAAATCTAGTTTTCAGGTGCTCCGGCCCCAGCGCCTTCAATATTTCCGTCCCCGACGCCGGAATATTTCCGATCACCCGCGTGCCGATCGCCCGCTCGAATCGAGCGATCAGCTCCGCCGGAAATCCGTGAGGATAAACCGGAAACGCATGCTCCAGCCAGATCCCCGCCATCTCCCAGTGTCCGGTAGTAGTATCCTTGCCAGGCGAAACGGTAGCCGCCTTGCCAAAACTCCCCGCAGGCACAGCGGCCGCAGCAAGGTGCGCCAAAGGTTTGATATTGGCGAGCCCCAGCCGAATTAAATTGGGCAGATGCAGCGGACGCGACCGCGCGATATGCCCCAGCGTGTCGCGCCCAACGTCGCCATAGTCGGCAGCATCCGGCAATTCCCCGATCCCCACCGAGTCCAGCACAATCCAGATGATCCTGCCGAATCCAGGCATGTCTTAGCCTCGCGCCCCCAAGCTAGCACGCCGCGCGCGCAACGAGAAGCCACAGCCGAGTGCGTCCCTATCTAGGCTCCGGCGGCGGGCCGATAAGTTCACCCCCCGCTCGCCCGGCCACGATTTCGATGTATCTCGGCGATTTCATGGTCACTGGGGGGAGCGGCACCACTGCTTCCGGAACACCTTCAAGCTGGTATTCGTAGGTGACAGTTTGGATGACCGGGAATGTAGTTGCCCGCGGAAACGGCCCCCCAGTCCAGTTCATGGCATTCTCTGCGGAGCACCGAACCAGATCTGGAGCGGAGCCCGTAGCACCAGCTGCGGTTACCTTTCCGTTTTTTTCGATGGAGACAGTGACGGCGACAAACCCTTGAACATTTTCGGCACGATCCGCTAACGGGTAGTCGGGTGGCGGCACCCTGGTCACCTTGAACCAAGCGGTAGAATAATCGTCAGCGACCGGCCTGCTGAGAATTTCAACCCGGTCCGGCGAAGTCATCGTAGCTCTCGTGAATGTCACCACATTCGAAGGACTTCGATAGAGCTGGTAGTCGTATTCCGCCGTCCGGTTAATCGGAAGTTTCGCTCTCCATCCCAACGGTCCCCCCATCCATCGCCTGGCGTTCTTTTCAGCGAACTCCACCAGAAGTGGATCCACGCCAGAGCCTCGAACAGAAATCACCTTCCCGTTACTTTCGGTCCAGACCGCTACCAGAACTACGCACTGGACTCCATTCAAACGAGCGTCCAAGGGATAACCTGGTAGCGGCCATTCTCTGACCGTCAATGATTTGTCGCGCTGACCGCCGCACCCCATGGCCATCGGGCACAGCATCGCCGTGCCGAGCACTTTGGTCCAAGCTCTCATCTCGATATGTTAGAACCCAAGGAGACGATTGAGTGCCGCACCTATTCGATGCAGGTGTGCAGCGCGATCAGGACCCGGTGGGTTGACTTTAAAATCGCCAATCGCTGCACCGCGCCAAAAACGCCCGAGTAACACTGGCTTTTGCATCGCTTTGTAGTTCTGGAATCCAACTGCGCCCCCATCGCGATGGAAGGCTCGCAAAACCTCGTTTGCTCTGAATTTTAGGGAGACGTATAATTGATGGTTTCGGATGTGACCTTGAAACCGACAGACAAACCTCCTATGAAGTCTCGGACCTCCGGACGCCCCGGAAGGGGTGTGCCCGCCGGGAAGCCTGCCGCGGACTCGCCCATGGAGGCAGCCAAGTCCAAATCGAAATCAGACACCGCCGCTGAAACTGGCGGTGTCTCCGGAATCATGGCCAAGCTCGAATCAGCACGCGAAGCCGAACGCGAGGCGTCGCGCAACGCGCCGCCGGTCGCCGGCACTACCAGCGTCGCGCTCGCGACGCAGCCCGCCGGCGGCGTGACCACCGAGTGGGAGGCGCCCGACGACGTGGAATCGATCCGCATCCGCGGCGCGCGCCAGCACAACCTCAAAAATATTGACCTGGAAATTCCGCACAACGCCATCACCGTGATCACCGGAGTGTCGGGATCAGGGAAATCGAGCCTGGCCTTCGACACAATTTACGCCGAAGGCCAGCGGCGATACATCGAGTCGCTCTCGGCGTACGCGCGGCAATTTTTGGAGCGCATCGAAAAGCCCGACGTAGATGAAGTGAGCGGGATCGCGCCGGCCATCGCCATCCGCCAGAAAAATACCACCCGCAATCCGCGGTCAACCGTGGCCACTGCCACCGAGATCTACGATTACCTACGGCTGCTGTTGGCGCGCGCGGGACGCACGTTTTGCGTGGAGTGCGGCTCGGAAGTAAAAAAAGATACGGTCGACGAGATCGCCGACCGCATCTTCCAGCACCCGGCGGGGACGCGCTTCTACATGGCATACGAGCTGCGATTCGGCGCCGACGCTGCCACCCACGCTGCGGATGGCCGGCCGAAGAAAGCTGCGCACCCCACGCAGGAAGCGGTGCGGTTGGCATTGGAAAGTTTGCAGAAGCGCGGATTCCAACGGCTGCTGCAGGATGGAAAGGTCTACGAGTTTTCTTCCCCGGAATCGCTGCTGGATGTGGATTTCGACCGCCCGGTGTACGTGGTGGTGGACCGCCTGGTGCTCGAACCTGAAGTGCGCTCGCGTTTGCGCGATTCCATCGAGATTTGCTATCGCGAAGGACACGGCGAAGCAATCGTGGAATTCGCGGCCCGCGAAGGCGAAAAAGTGCCGGAGCGGATGCTCTTCAACGATCGCTTCGAGTGCAAGAAGTGCGGCCGTGTCCACCTGGAGCCCGAACCGCGGCTGTTCTCCTTCAACAATCCCTTCGGCGCGTGTCCCCGCTGCCAGGGCTTCGGCAACACCATCGATTTCGATATCGACCGGGTGATCGCGGACAAGAGCAAATCGCTGGCCGACGGCGCGATCGATCCGTGGACCAAGCCGCGCTACGTGAAAATCGCCCTGGAGATGAAAAAGTTTGCGCGCGCCAAGGGCATCCCCACGGATATCCCGTTTCGCCTGCTCACCGCTGCCCAGCAGGACGCGATCATCGAGGGCGATCCCCAGAGCGGCTATCCCGGCGTGAACGGATTTTTCGCCTGGCTGGAAAGAAAGAAATACAAGCTGCACGTGCGCGTGTTCCTCAGCCGCTACCGCGGGTATGCCACCTGCCCGGACTGTCGGGGCACGCGGCTACGTCCGGACGCGCGCGCGGTAAAGCTGGGCGGAAAATCGATCACCGAAATTTGCCAATACACGGTCACCGAGGCGCGTGAATTTTTCCGCAGCGTGAAGCTGAGCCCTTCCGAAGCAGCGATCGCCGCGAAAATTCTCGAAGAAGTCGAACAGCGGCTGCGTTTTTTGGATGACGTGGGACTGGATTATCTAACCCTCGACCGGCTCACCTCCACGCTGGCGGGAGGCGAGGCCCAGCGCATCCAGCTGGCCACCTCGCTGGGCTCGCACCTGGTCGGCGCGCTGTACGTGCTCGACGAGCCCTCCATCGGCTTGCATCCCCGCGACACCGATCGGCTGATCCAGATTCTGAAAACGCTGCGCGACCTGGGCAACACCCTGGTGGTGGTCGAGCACGACCCCGACACCATGCTGGCCGCGGATTACCTGATCGACCTGGGTCCGGGCGCGGGCGAGCACGGCGGAAAAATAGTTTTTGCCGGCACCCGGGAAGAATTGCTGAAAGATTCGCGGTCGCTCACCGCACGCTACCTGCGCAACGAGATGCGCATCGCGGTGCCGGCGCAACGGCGCAAACCGCAGAAAAAGTTTTTGCGAGTGTTCGGAGCGCACAGCCACAATTTAAAAAATGTGGACGTGCTGGTGCCGCTGGGACTGATGGTAGTGGTTACCGGCGTGTCGGGGTCCGGCAAATCGACGCTGGTCTACGACGTACTGTATAAGGCGCTGCAGGCCAAGCGCAGCGGCGGAAATTATCGCGAAGTGTGCGACCGCCTGGAAGGCGACAACTCCGTTCTGGAAGTAGAGATGGTGGACCAGTCACCAATCGGCCGTACCCCTCGCTCCAATCCCGCGACCTACATGAAAGCGTTCGATGCTATCCGCGAAGTGTTTGCGGCCACGCCGGAAGCGAAGAAACGGAGTTACAGCGCCGGCGATTTCTCATTCAATATTCCAGGCGGGCGCTGCGAAGCCTGCCAGGGCGACGGCACGGTGACCGTGGAGATGCGCTTCCTGGCGGACGTGGAGCTGATCTGCGAGGAATGCCGCGGCACCCGCTACAAAAGCAGCCTGCTGGAAGTGAAATATCACGGCAAGTCGATTCACGATGTGCTGCAGCTCACCGTGCGCGAAGCCCAGGCCTTTTTCGCCACCGTCCCCAAGGTGGCCACCCGCCTGCGGGTGCTGGACGAAGTGGGGCTGGGATATCTGCGCCTGGGGCAATCGGCCACCACCCTTTCGGGAGGAGAAGCACAACGGTTGAAGTTGGCGGCGCATCTTACCCGCCAGGCCAACGCCGGGGTTCTCTACATTTTTGATGAGCCCACCACCGGGCTGCACTTCGACGACATTCAGAAATTATTGAATGCCTTTCGCAAGCTGCTGGACGCCGGTGCTTCGGTGCTGATCATCGAGCACAATCTGGACGTCATGAAATCCGCGGACTGGATCATCGATATGGGGCCGGAGGGCGGAGCCGCAGGCGGGCGGGTGATCGCGGCCGGCACCCCGGAGCAGGTGGCGCGCAATTCGCAGTCGCATACCGCGAAATTTCTGGCGCGGGCTTTGCTACAGGCGGCCCACGCGCCCGGCAACGGCAACGGATCTCCGGCGGGAACGGCGGCGGATCCCGCCGCGGGCGGCACAACGAAATGACCGCATGGCGGGAAAACGCGATGGGCAACGCGGCGGCCCTGCTGATCGCAGGTCTGGTCTGTGCAGCCTTCTGCCCGGCGCTGGCCGCATGGGCAAACTCGCCCGCGAGCCAGGATCAAACCATCGGAACCAGCCGAAAAAAGGTGACCGACGAAAGTGCGTCCGACGCGGAGAAGGCGCGGCAACTGCTGGCAACAGGAACCGCGCAACTGGCGAAAAAGGATTTTCAGGGTGCGGCGACAACCTTTCAGGATTACACCGACCTCATGCCCGACGACGCTTTCGGACATTTCCAGCTGGGTTATGTGTACACCGGGCTGGGTGACGCGGTACACGCCGAAGATGAGTACCGCGAGGCAATCGACATCGATCCCACCATGGGCCCGGCCTTTCTGAATCTCGGGCTCACCCTGCTGGAGAAGGATCCGGCCGGCGCCGTGGAAGCGCTGCAGCAAGCGGCGCAACTGATGCCCAAGGATCCTCGGGTGGAATTGCGTTTGGGCGACGCGCTGGAACGGACTGGACAAACTGCCGGCGCGATCGACGCGTTTCGAGAGGTCATCGTGCACGAGAAAAATAGTCCGGAGGCCCACGCCGGCCTGGCCAGAGGGCTGCTGAACACGAATGACCCAGCGGGGGCGGAGACGGAATTCCGCGCCGCGTTGGCTCTGCAACCGGACTGCGCGGCGTGTCGGGGCGGCTTGATCGACAGCCTGGTGGCACAGAAGAAGGCCGGCGCGGCCGAGGTAGAACTCAGAAACTTCCTGCAGGCGCATCCCGGAGACCCGGCGGCGGCGTTTGAATTAGCGAGGTTGCTCGCACAACAGGACAAGAGCGCGGAAGCGCTGGAGCAACTGGATCGAGCCGCGGCGGCGGGTCCCGAAACGCTGGCATCGCTGAAGCTCCGGGCGTCGGTGCTCCTGCAAATGGAAGACTACCACGGTGCGGCGGCGGCGATGGAAAAGGCGGCCGCGCAATCGCCCCGGGATGCCGAAATACGCGCCAGCCTCGGACACGTGGAGATGCAGCGAAAAGATTACCCTGCGGCGGTGCGGTATCTATCGGAAGCGCTGACGCTTGAACCGCTGAACCTGGCCGCGCTAAAGGATTTACTGGCAACGGAGTATATTGTTAAGAACTACCCGGTCACGCTGAAGTTGCTGGGTGAGCTGGAGAACCGAGAGCCCCCCACCGCCGGATCGTGGTTCATTCGCGGGGCGTGCTACGATAAACTAGCTCAAAAGCCGGAAGCATTGGCCGCGTACAAGAAGTATCTGGAATTGAACGCCGGACAGGCCAACGATGCGTACTTCGAAGCCAGCTCGCGGGTACGTGCTTTAGAGCGGGAAATAGAAAATAAGAGGAAGTAGGGACGCCATGATCCTCTTGTTCAAACGAATTCTCACCACCGCGGTTTCCCTCGCCATCCTTGCGGGCAGTTCCGCCGCGCAAGGAAGTCCTGCGCAGGCGGCGATCGCCCAATATCAAAACCAGTTCAAGAACGAGAGCAATCCGGTCCGCCGCGCCAAGTTGATGGCCAAGTTAGGCCGCGCGGAATTCGACCTGATTCGCAAGGACCTGGCCGCCGGAGATTACGAGGCTGCGGTGAAGGTGGTAAAGGATTACGAAACCGAAGCCGCTGAAGTGCAAAAAGGACTGGATTCGACTGGAATCGATGCGGAAAAGAATCCTTCCGGGTTCAAAGAATTCCAGATCGCGGTCCGCGAAAGCATTGACCGTCTGAACGACGTTTTGACCGGGATGACCGGAGACGAGCAGCCGCCTTTTGGACATGCGCGGAAAGAACTGGAATCAATCGACCACGCGCTGATCCAGAGGCTATTCCCGCGGCAGCCCAAGGCGGAAGCTGAACATGGCAAAGCAACGCCGCAGTGAAGGCGCAACGCCGAGCCGGATGAAAGACCTGCCGATTCGGGGCGCGGTGTTTTGCGCCGGGACATTGTTTGCGGCGGGCCTGCTGGGGGCGATGCCGGCGATGGGAACCTCGGCCGTTGTGGCCGTGCCGCGCGCGTTCGCGGCGGGGGCCATTTTTGCCGCCGCTGGCCCGCAAGAGAAGAAGGATTACCTGACCGATGCGGAGGGAGACAAGATCCGCGATGCCACTGACCCGAACGACCGGGTGAAACTTTATCTTTTCTACGCTTCGGATCGGCTGAAGAAATTCGAGTACGAGGTGTCGCGAACCGTAACCGAGCGAAAACGAGATGAGACCTTGAACGGTTTGCTGAATGCCTACTCCGGTTGCGTGGACGATGCCGCGGACCTGGTGAGCCTGGAGATCGATAAGGGCGCGGATATCCGCCTGGGATTGAGGGAAATGATCGCCCAAGGAAAAGGGTTCCTGGCGGATCTCGATAAGATCAAGAAGGCGGGCGGGCCGGAGTTGGACATCTATAAGGACAATCTGGACGACGCATTGGAAGGGACGCAAGATGCGGTGACCGAAGCGGAGACGGCCCTGAAGTCCTATACCCCACCGGTGCGGCGCAAGGTATCGTGACCCGGCGACGCGCGGCGGCGCAGCCGATGCCCGGTGGTGCGCAACTGTTTCAGCGAATGTTCACCCGCCTGGACTTGCATGGGCGGCTTCCGATTTTCGATGTGCGCTTCCATCCTTACGCCAATCTCACCGTAACTATTCGCATGCGCCAGGAAACTGCTTACGTCCGATTCTCAGACGTGATGAGCACTGCGCCGCTGGCGGTGCTGGAATCGGCGGCGGCCATTCTGTTGTCCAGGATGTACCGGCGAAAAGCGCGGCGCCAGTGGCTGGAGGTGTTTCGCGATTATTCCTACCACGAAGAGACCCGGCGGCAATTGGAAACGGTGCGGCGGCAGCGGGCGCGCCAGGTGCGCGGCAACGGCTCCGGGCAACATCACGATTTGGAAGGCATGTTCGAGCAGTTGAACGCGCGATATTTTCAGGGGTCGCTGCCGATGCCTCGGATGGGGTGGAGCGGGCGATCGTGGCGGGCACAACTGGGGTGCTTCGATCCGGCGCTGCATCAGATTGTGATTAACCGCAGGCTCGACCGCGCGGAGATTCCCGAGTTCGTGGTGGGATACGTCATGTATCACGAGATGCTGCACCAGAAGCATCCGCTCAAGATGGTTAGGTGCCGGTTGTCATCGCATTCGGCGGAGTTCCGAAGAGAGGAAAGGAAATTCCGCGATTATGAGGCGGCGCAGAAATTTCTAGCGCGGTTAAGGATGCGGTAGGGTTTGGGCTCCGCTCCAGAAACGCGTATCATGTAACCCGTCCATGCCTCCCACGCCCAAATCGCGCCGGGAAGTTCTCGAAGGGTTCGTGCAAGCGAATCCCGCGGACGCGTTCGCCCGTTACGGACTGGCTCTGGAGTGCGCCAAGCTCGGCCAGGACGACTCGGCCATCCGCCATTTTCAAGAGTTGATCGAAGACCATCCCGGCTACGTTGCCGGCTACTTTCAGTACGGCCAATTGCTCGCGCGCCTGGGCCGCATCGCCGAGGCCAAGAAAACTCTTTCTGACGGGATCGTGGTCGCCGCGCATGCTGGCGACACCCACGCCCGCGACGAGATGCAAGCAACATTACAATCGCTGGCCTAGCCCAAGCGCCGGCGCACCTGTCCTCGGGGAGCACTGCATGGCTCATATACGCATCCCGATTTTCCCGCTGGAACTGGTTCTCTTCCCCGACATGATCTTGCCGCTGCACATATTTGAGCCGCGCTACCGCCGCATGATTCGCCAGTGCCTGGACGCGCCGAGCGAATTCGGCGTGGTGCTGGCGCGGTCCAATGGCGTCGCCGGTTATGGATGCACCGCGGAAATCACCGAGCTCACCAAGGAACACGACGACGGCCGCATGGAGATCATCACCGAGGGCCGCTCGGTATTCCGCATCCTGGAAGTATTTTCCGAACAGCCCTACCAGGAGGCGGACGTCGAAATGGTGCCGCAAGAAGATGCGGCTCCGCGCGGCGTGCCCGCAGACCTGCTATTGGCCTACGAAAAATGCCATCAGCTCGTTTACGGTCATGCTCCCCAAGCGGACGACCGATCCGGCGCCCTTTCCCTGGCATACTACATTGCAGCGGACCTGCCGCTGGCGCTGGACGACAAGCAAGCGGTGCTCGAGCTGCGCAGCGAGACCTCGCGGCGCGCTTTGCTGGTAGAGCGCCTGCAAGAATTGCTGCCCACGCTCGAACAGAAGTACCGCATGCGGGAGAAAGCTCGCACCAACGGCCACGGGAAACTCTGATCGCCAGGCCGGGCCTTTCCGCCGATTTTGTGCCAACGTATCACCCACCGGCGGCATCGTCTATAATGGTAAAGACGCGCGACCTTCCTCGCGTCCATCTGCGTATCAGAAACGGGGACACATGACCACCCAGCCTGAGACTCTGGGCCAGCTTCGCGCCAGCGAATGGTCCGAGGCCAAAATCGGCCACCGCACCGTCAAGCAGGAGCTGCGCGACAATTTGCTGCGCAAGATTCAAGCCGGTGAACCGCTGTTCGAAGGCATTCACGGTTACGACGAAACGGTCACCCCGCAGATCGTCAACGCCCTGCTCTCGCGCCATCATTTCATTCTGCTCGGTCTGCGCGGCCAGGCCAAGACGCGGATCCTGCGCGGGCTGGCTGCGTTTCTCGATCCGGTGCTTCCCGCTATCGCCGGGTGCGAGATCAACGACAATCCCTACGACCCGCTGTGCCGGTCCTGCCGCGAAAGAATCGCCAGAGAGGGCGACGCCACCCCGATCCAATGGATTCCGCGCGACCGCCGCTACGTCGAAAAGCTGGCCACTCCCGACGTCACCATCGCCGACATCATTGGCGACGTGGACCCCATCAAAGCGGCGCGCTCCGGACGCGACCTCTCCGACGAAATGACCATTCACTACGGTCTGCTGCCCCGCGCCAACCGCGGAATCTTCGCCATCAACGAGCTGCCCGACCTGGCTGGAAAAATTCAGGTCGGCCTGTTCAACATCATGCAGGAAGGCGACATTCAGATTAAGGGCTATCCAGTCCGTCTGCCGCTGGACGTGATGCTGGTATTTACCGCCAATCCCGAAGACTACACCGCGCGCGGGAAAATCATCACTCCGCTCAAGGACCGCATCGGCGCGGAAATTCGCACCCACTACCCATCCACGCTGGCCGAAGGAATGTCCATCACTTCGCAAGAATCCTGGACCAACCGCGGCGCCGAGCACCGCCTGGCGGCTCCCGGATACATTCGCGAGATCATCGAAGAAATCGCCTTCCACGCCCGCGAAGACAAACGCATCGACAAGCGCTCCGGCGTCAGCCAGCGCTTGCCGATCAGTTGCCTGGAAAACGCGCTCAGCAGCGCCGAGCAGCGCGCCGTGCGCAACCACGAATCCAGCGCCGCCGTGCGCGTCGCGGATATCTACTCCGCCATCCCCGCGATGACCGGGAAATTCGAGCTGGAATACGAAGGCGAAATGAAAGGCGCGGAAAATATCGCCCGTGAATTGATTCGCTCCGCGGTTGGCAAGGTGTTCACCCGCCACTTCGCCGACGCCAATTTCCAGCCGCTGGTCCAGTTTTTCGAAGGCGGCGGCGACCTGAAGGTCCCCGCCGGCACATCGGCCGTGGAGCATTGCGCGCAGTTGCGCACCGTTCCCGGCCTGTTCGATTTGCTCGGTGCGCTCAACGTAAAGACCAAAGACAGCCCCGCGGAAGTAGCAGCGGCGGCCGAATTTATCCTGGAAGGCTTGTGGGCGCACAAGCGCATCTCCCGAAGCGAAGAGCGCGGTTATTTCGCGGAAGCGCGAAAAGCGGCTGATAACCGCGAGACGCCCAACCGCAACATGCCGCGCCGCCAGTTCAACTGAGGCCCCTATGAAGGTGATTCGCTATTCGAAATACACAGGTGAACCCGCCGGGGAAATTGACCTCGAAGACTTGATGAGCCGCCTGGCCGACTTCCTGCTCCAAAGCGGCTACGAGTCTCCCTACGGCGTTTACGAAATGGATCCGGAAGGCATGGCGCAGCGCCACATGGACGAGCTGCGCGAAGCCATCCTGCGCGCCCTCGAAGAAGGCGATCTATTGCCCGGCGATATGATGCAGCAGCTACTCGAAAATCCCGACCTGGCCCAGAATCAAAAACTACGCGAAATGATCGACCAGATCATCGAACGCATGGCCGCCGAAGGGTATATTTCGCCTCAGCCCCCGACGGTCACTCCCCCGCCCAGCCAAACTCCCGGCGGGCAGATCGGACCTCCCCAGGCCGGCATGAACGCGCGATTTGAAGTCACCGACAAGGCCATCGACTTCCTCGGTTTTCAAACCCTCAAGGATTTGCTCGCCGGCCTGGGCAAAAGCAGTTTCGGGCGACACGATACCCGCGACATGGCCACCGGCGTCGAATCCGGCGGCAGCTCCAAGACCTACGAATTTGGCGACACCCTGAATCTGGACATCGGCGAAACATTATTCAACGCCGTCCGCCGCAACGGCACCAACGTCCCCATCGAACTCGACTATCCCGACCTGATGGTCCATCAGTGCGAGTATCAAAGTTCCTGCGCCACGGTGCTGATGCTCGATTGCAGCCACAGCATGATTCTCTACGGCGAAGATCGCTTCACACCCGCCAAGCGCGTGGCGCTCGCGCTCGCGCATCTGATCCGCACCCAGTATCCCGGCGATTCGCTGCACGTGGTTTTGTTCCATGATTCCGCCGAAGAAATTCCGTTGGGAAAGCTCGCGCGCGTCCAAGTAGGACCGTATTACACCAACACCCGCGAAGGATTGCGGCTGGCCCAGCGCATCCTGGCGCGCCAGAAGAAAGACATGCGCCAGATCATCATGATCACCGACGGCAAGCCCTCGGCGCTCACTCTCGACGACGGCCGCATTTACAAAAATGCCTTTGGCCTAGATCCGCTGGTGGTTTCGCAGACCATGGAAGAAGTGGCCAAGTGCAAGCGTGCCGGCATCCTGATCAATACTTTCATGCTCGCCAGCGACTACAGCCTGGTCCATTTCGTTCAGAAGGTCACCGAGCTGTGCCGCGGCAAAGCCTACTTCACCACCCCCTACACGTTAGGCCAATACCTGCTCATGGATTACGTGCAAGGAAAAACGCGCCAGGTACACTAGAGGCTGGAGTTCGCGGAGGGTTCCCAGCAATGTCCCGAATTCATGCCGGCGACCAGGCGCCGGAATTTTCGCTGCCTGACACTCACGGCGCCGCTCATTCCCTGAAGGACCTGCTCAAAAAAGGCCCAGTGATCGCCGCGTTTTTCAAGATGTCCTGCCCCACCTGCCAGTTCACCATGCCGTTTTTACAGCGCATCGATGACGCGTACGGCAGCGCAAACGCCACCCTGCTAGCAATCTCCCAAGATGATCCCGCCGACACTGCGGAGTTTTGCGAGGAGTACGGTGTGAAGTTCACCGCGCTGGTGGACCAAGACGGCTACCCAGTCTCCCATCAATACGGCATCACCAACGTCCCCAGCATTTATCTGATTTCACCAGACGGCAAGGTGCAAGCCAGCGCAGTAGGTTTTGCCCGCAAGGAAATCGAAACGATGGGCGCGGAATTTGCTCGCGTGAATCAGCGCCCAGTAAGCCCGGTCTTCCACCCCACAGAAATCATCCCGGATACGAAACCCGGTTGAGGCTCCAAAAACTAGGCTCCGTCGGAGCCTTACTGCACAACCTCAATCTCAACCCCGCGGGTGTGGTGGCCCAGCCCGTCTGGCTGGGTGCATTCACAATTCCCCAAACTCTCTGACCTTGCTTGGTACCGCCGCTCCCGGCGGTTAATCTAGGTGTTTGGGTGCCGTTACTCAGTGCAAGTACTTCCCTGCCGTGACCACCATCCCCAACGTCAGCGCCGCAATCACCACTTCCCCCAACGCCCCCACAATAAATGGCCGCAAGCCCTGCTTCAGCAAATCCTTCACGTTGGTCCTTAATCCCACCCCGGCAAAACTAAGCAAAAAAGCCCACCGTGAAAGATTAGCCAGGCTAGTGATCTGATCCTTCCGGAAAATTCCCGCCGTGGCCAGAATCGAAATCAGCATGAACCCCAAAATAAACTTGGGAAATTTGCTCCACAGAAAAGCAAAAGGCTTTTCGACATGCTGCGCCTGCCCCTGCCGTGCCCAATAAAACGCGTAGCCCAGAACCACGAACCCCAGCACCGCACTCCGCGCGGTCTTAGCCAGAATCGCCACCTTGCCCGCCGCGTCGGAATAGATCGCCCCCGCCGCAGTAGCCTCCGCCGTGTTATCAATGCCCAGCCCAGCCCACATCCCATACATGGTGTCACTGAGATGCAAGTGATGCCCAATCACCGGAAAGGTGAAAAGGCTGAGCGCGCCGAGCGATAGAATCGCGGCAATCGCGAACGACACATCCTCATCGTCGGCCTCGATCGCGCCCTTCGCAGCAATGATCGCGGAGACTCCGCAGATCGACGACCCAATCGCCAGAAGCGAAGTCAGCTTCGGCTTCAGGTTGAAGCAAGACCCCAGCGCGGTCATAAACAGCAGCGAAACCGTCAATTCGATGGCTACCAGCGTCAGCGCCACTCCACCCAGCTTCAACAAGTCGCCCAGCAAAAATCGCGCGCCCAGCAGCACGATCCCCGTTTTCAGCCAGAACTCATACGTCGCCACGCCCGCGCGAAACACCGGTGCAACGCCCACGGTATTGGAAATCGTCAGACCGAACAGGATCGCCCACAACACATATTCGATATTCGGCAGCGTGAGATGATGCACCTTGCCGTAAGTGGCGATGGCGCGCTCGATCAATTTCCCGCTGTAACCGACCGCCGCCAGCAGCAAAAATCCGGGCACGATGTCGATGACCCGCTTCACAAATTCAGCCGGCCTAGGGCGCGGCGACGCGATCGCTATGGACGATGCAGCCATGAGGGCCCTCCAACGGATTCCAACGAATGCTGGCCGCCAAAACGCGCCAGCCCAGCGTGCCTGGTGCGCGAACCAATGCGCGCCGCTACCATGCGATGTGTTTGATCACGCCCAGACGAATCAGCAACGCCAGCGCCAGCGCAAATCCCACTGCCCAGGTATCCAGCGACAACTGCCAGCCAGATTTCCTCTTTTCCGAACTGCGAGTTCTAGTACTGGACTGCACCGTTAGACCCTCCGATCAAGTTGGTTCTGCAATAATTCGCCGTAATCTTGGACCTCGGTACCGCCGCCACTCCTGGAGGTCAATTGGATGTTGGTGTTGCACGTCGCTTCCGCAAGCTCATTCCCCAGACCGCGATTGGCACGCTGCAGCGAACGCCCCACCAGCAAAATCGCGGGAGCTTCAATAGCCACCAAGCTTGGGAGGTGGCCCAACGTGGTTCGCATGGCACGCTGCGCCGCAGTCGATACGCTGGAAATCACCACGCACGGCGTATCAGCTGCTCGCCCAACGCCGCGAAGTTTCTCTCGCACCGGCCCCAGATCCCGCCCCGGCATGTAAATCATCAGGGTGGTATCCGCACGCCCGGCTTCGAGCCAGGCATCCTCCTCGGCTGCGCCCGCGGGCGCGCGATGCCCGCTCAAAATCAAAACTCGCGCGCTGGTGCGCCGGTCCGTCAGTGAAACTCCCAGCGTGGCCGCCGCCGCGAACCCCGCGGTAATGCCCGGCACCACTTCGTAAGCCGCACCCGCAGCGTCCAACGCGTCCACTTCCTCGTTCAAGCGACCAAAGATCAACGGGTCGCCGCTCTTCAACCGCACCACGTTCAAGCCGGCCCTCGCGAACAAAATCATCACCCGATTAATTTCCAGCTGCGTGATTCCCTTGCGCCCGCACCGCTTGCCCACATTCACCACGATCGCCCGCGGCCCCGCCAGCCCAACAATCTCCGCAGACACCAGATCGTCGTGCAACACGCAATCCGCCGCGCCCAGTAATCGGTGAGCCTTCACCGTCAAGAGTTCCGCATCGCCCGGTCCCGCGCCCACCAGAAACACTCGTCCGGGCGGCGGGGCCGTCATCGCGTCCCCGTTCTTTTTCCCGGCCGCGATTCGTCAGCCACATCCGCCGCCAATTTTCGCGTCTCGCCCTCCGATAAATCATCCACTTCGCGATACGCAAGTCGCTTCAAGAGCCGCTTACGCTCTTCCGAAGCTGGATACCGCGCCAGAATCTCGCGCCGCAGCGCACCCACATCCTCCAGCCACTCCCCCAATCGGGAATCGAGCGCCCGATCGATCTCATCGCGCAACCGCTGCGCCACCGCCGGACTCTCCCCCGCCGTGGAGATCGCCACTTGCAAATCGCCGCGGCGCACGTTCGCAGAAAAATAGAAATCGCAGTGCGGCGGATCATCCACCGAATTGCAGATCACCGAGCGCCGCCGGGACTCCTCAAAGACCGCGCGGTTCACACCCGGATCACCGGTGGCCGCAATCGCCATGAACGCTCCATCCAAATCCCTCGCAAGAAACTCGCGCGGTTCCCACAAAAGCGCGCCGGACGCCGCTAGCGCCCGCACCCGGCCGTTCGCGTGCGGCGCCACCACCCGCACCTCTGCTTGCGCTTGCAGCAAGCTGGCAATCTTCGCCTCGGCGACGCTTCCCGCCCCGGCCACCAGGCACTTCCGTCCGGTGAGCTTCACGAATATCGGCAAGGGGTTCGCCGGCATCGGCTAGTCCATCGCTCCCGTCGCCACACGATCGCGCGGCAACTCCGGGGGAAGGTCCCGCAGTGCCGGCTCGAGAATCTCGCCGCCCGCTAGCTGCGCACGCAACTCCTGATCCGAAAAGCGCGCAAAATACGAACGCAGATTTTCACCTTCGTTGCGCCCCGCCAAATACTGCCGCAGCAAACGCTCCAACGCCGGGGGCACCTCGGTAGCCACGCATCGGTATCCGATCGGACGCGCAATCGCCTGAAATTCTCCTACCGCGCCGCCAACGCAAAAGTAATACGCGTCCACCAAGTCCGATCCTTGCTTGATTTTTTTCCCTTCCAGGCCGATATCCGCGATCCAGTGCTGCCCGCAACTATTCGGGCAGCCGGTTACATGCAGCTTCATCTGCTGATCGAACTGCGGAAGCCGTTCTTCCAGTTCCTCCACCAGCCATCGCGTGTAGCTTTTCGTTTCGGTGATCGCCAGCTTGCAGAATTCCGTCCCGCTGCAGGCGATCGCTCCGCGCCAGAATGTCGAAGCCGCTACCGGCAGCCCCGCCAGGTCCAGCTCCTTCACCAGCGCCGCCGTCTCCGACTTCGGCACATTCACGATCAGCAGGTTTTGCATGTTGGTCGTGCGCAGCTCGCCATTTCCATGGCGTTCGGCCAGATCGGCGGCAGCGTGCAACTGGTCGGCGGAAATTCTGCCGCGCAGCACGCCCGCTCCCACCGTGAACATGCCCGCCTGCTTTTGGGGAAATACGCCAACGTGATCGCGATAAACGTCCTGCGGCAACGGTTCCGCTACGCCCGCATCGAGCTGATACCCCAGCCGCTGATTCAGCTCACCCAGGAAACGCTGGGCCGTCCAGCCTTGCTGCGTGAACAGGTGCTTCAATCGCGCGCGGTCCCGGCTCTGCCGCAGCGCTTCCTGATCGCGGAATATTTCCGCAACGGTCCGCACCACCTGCACGGCTTGCTGGTAGCGCACAAACGCATCCAGGCGCACCGCCAGATGCGGATCGGCGGAAAGCCCTCCACCCACGCGCACTGAAAATCCCACTTCCCGCGCGCCGTTCTCGAAGCGCTCGACCGCCGTCAACCCCACGTCGTTGATCTCCGGATACGAGCACCACGCCGGGCAGCCGGTAACCGAGATCTTGAATTTTCTCGGCAGGTTGTAGAATTCGGAATTCCCCGAAAGCTCCCTGGAAATATCCAGCGCCACAGCGGACGCATCCAGCAGTTCATCGTGCGCCACGCCAGCCAGCGGGCAGCCAGTTACGTTACGGGTCACATCGCCGCAAGCGCTCTTCGGCGAGAGTCCCACCGCCGCCAGAGCGTCGATCACTTCCGGAATCGCCTCGATCGAAAGCCAGTGCAGTTGAATGTTCTGCCGCACGGTGATGTCCGCAATCGACCGAGCATGTCGCTGCGAAATATCGGCAATCGCGCGCAACTGGTTGGCGCGCAGCAAGCCATTGGGCAAGCCGATTCGCATCATGAAGTAGTCGTTGGCCTTACCCGCACCATTCTTCCCGCCGATCACTCCCGCGCCGTCGCCCTGCGAATAAATTCCCCACCAGCGAAAATACGCCCCCATCCATTCCGGCGGAATTGATTGCCGCCCGGCGCGGGCAAACGCGCGAATATCTTCCAGGCGATCCCAAGGATTCGCCTCGCGCTTGAAGCGTTCCACGCGCTGCGCGCTGGTTTCCTTGCGCGCCGCCACCCTAGCCGGAATCGCCGTCTCACCCTGCCCAGCTGCAAATCCCGTGTTCACAACATCCCCCAAAAACAAAAAACCCGCCTGCCAGCGAAAGCTGCTGGAGAGCGGGCTGCTTAGAATCCGATTAAAGTCTTAGCTAATTCGGATTGCACCCCCACGCCCGCAGCGGTACATGACAACAACACATACACCGACAGGCGTTAGTGCAATTTACCATGTGGAAATCTTAGCGGACCCGAGCCGCTTCGTCAACATAAAGTGCCAGAAGTTTGCGATACCGCATTCCTTCCTCCCCGCGCGCGGATTCCCTTCACCCGCGGGCGAGCCGCGCGGCGCAATTCGCTAGTGAGCCAGCAACCCGAGCCATCACACGGCTGTCAGTCGGAGGCGATCTCTCAAGACAACCATTCTGTTGCCGACCTCTCGCCATTCGGCCAAATCAAAGCCCTGCGCATATTCGAAATGGGCTTCGCTCAGAGCCCGGCGGGCTTTGCCGGTAAACTTCGCGCCTGACTCCAGATCGAGGCCGTCCCGTCGCTCACCTTTCTTGTTGTGTGCGATAGCTTCGGCAGAAGTGATGGAAGATGGGAGTCGCAAGGTAAATTTTCCGCCCTTCAGGACGAATGGATATCCTCCTGGCATCCCTGCGACTCCAGGAATGCTGGTGTGCAGTGTTCCCCCTGTAACCAAGGACATCAACACCCGCGTCGCCGTAGAGGAGGTAACATTATTCAGCTCCTCGCGTATCGGACCAAGGTGGGGGCTCAGGCGCAGACTGTCTCTTTCTTTGTCCTTCACCCACACACGCGGTTGGCTTTGAGAAGCCTTTCCCTTCAACCACACGCCCAGCTGACCATGATGCCCGACGACCTTAACATCGACTTTCCCCACCTCATCTCGAGAGCGGCAGAAGGCTTCCACGATCGCGGAATTACCGATGCCGCAGGTGGTCCGAAGACCCAGGCGGTCGAGAACCACATTCACACCGTCCGGGTAGCAGGCATTAACAATCGCGGCGTCGCTGTCAGTTGCGCCTCGACTGAGTTCGGCAACCAGGGCCAACCGCAGAGGCAGGGTGACGCCGAATCCGCCACTGGCTATGAGCTTGGTCCAGACGTTCTGCCCCTGAGTATTCTCCCACGGTGACTGCAGGGAGGCGGCGAAAAGGATGACCTTGGGCTGGAGAGACCGAAGCGCTCGTGAAAAGGCCAGGGCCTTGAAATCACGAATCGTCAAAGAGAAGAAGGTTGCCGACGCACCAAAGCTCGCAGCGCGTGCGTTGGCGATAAGCGCCATCCGGGAAACCTTCGCTGTCGACCGGCCGATCACCGCAATCCGCAATGAATCCGTCGCCACTTGCGAAAGCGCGTACACAATCCCCCGCGCCAACGAACCCGAACCGATGATGACAACGTCCGCGGTCTTCACTAAGGCCCGACCTCTCGAACTCGCGTACTTCCCCGACTTTACCATTGGCTCTCCCGAACTTGCATGCGCTGCGAAATTGAGACGGCTGCTCTCGGTGACAGAAAGAAGAAGACCGCAAGGCCACTACCGGGAGGGTTTGTCGAAGCACGCCACAAGAGCCTTGAATTCCACACAGCTTTTCTTTCGCGATACGACGGCGTCCGCCTCTTGGCTCGCTGCCGGATCGAGTTGCCTGACCGGCGGGGTCAGAAAACGGGGAGGCATCGCGATGCTGAATGTCATCACCTGAGTCATATCTTCCTGCTGACACCGGGGGCAGCGCGTCCTCAAATGGACCTGAATCGGCGGCACTGGCACCGCTACTTGAGGCGACGCGAACGTGTAATCGTTGCCAAAACCAGGTAGGTACGCGGGCCGGCAATCTCCAGAGACCTGCCGCCCACGCGTCATCGTCTCATTCTAGCTGGGAATTCCGATTTTGACCTTCGGCAACCCGCTTATCGGAACGGGGCTGCGTGGTCCGCTGATCAGTACCGAGTAGCCAGGCGGCCTTGCGGCCGCCCGGCCCTCTCAGAACTGGGCGTGAAGGTTTCCCTTCACCCAGCTCAAGCCCTTCGAACGCCTCTTTAGAGGAGACGCGGTTTCGAAACGGGA